>BNJU01003493.1_pt1 | contig 63917 bp, 64 predicted proteins | sample 8539281 | NCBI WGS metagenome assembly BNJU01 (sample SAMD00202456, study PRJDB9452) | human saliva metagenome | isolation source: human saliva | place: Japan
CTACAAACATCCCAGTCACGGCCAGAGACAGGATCACAAGCAGGCCATAACGCACGTTCCGCCGATGGCGAAAGTTGATCTCTGGGTCAGAGGCTGGCGTCACAGGGCTGTCGTGGTGACCAACGACATCGGCGGAATGACCTTACTGGTGACGGGATTGAGTAGACACCTTCACCATCACCGGGCGGGTCACGCCACATCCGCACCGACCCACCAGCCCCCAGAGATCAGACAACCAACCTTCGGCTTTACCAACCCAGCCCGGTGGCGTGTCCCGCCGTCGCCACGCTTCGATGTATGCAGCGGTCGACTGCGATGTGTGAGTTACTATAATAACGCGGATTCACTTGAAATAGTGGTCGATCGAGCAAACGCAAGCGAGGAGAATGACGTGAGCCAGCCGATATTCGGCGACACAGAGGTCCAAGCACTACGCGCAATTGGGTTCACAGAGTGGGAATCGAAGGCGTATTTGACGCTTCTCAATGAGGCCCCTGCCACTGGTTATGGAATTGCCAAAAGGTCCGGAGTGGCGCGCGCCCGCATATATGAGGTTCTCGATTCCCTCGTATCCAAAGGGGCGGCTCGAGTTTCAAATGGAAAGCCACAGAAGTTTGCGCCCACAGCCCCGAAAGAATTCCTGAAAGCTCAGCGTCGACAAACAGAGGAATCATTTTCCCGCGCCGATGAGATCCTCCGCAATTTCGGTGCTCGCGAGGAGAGTGGTAGCGTCATCTGGGATTTACAGGGACGCAGCGACATTATCCTCCGCGCTCAAGATATCATCGGGCGCGCATCCACCAGGCTCCTGTGTGAAATCTGGGAAGCAGAAGCCGACCGCCTGCATCGAGACCTTGAGGATGCTGCCATTCGTGGGGTTAAAGTCATTGTTGTCGCATACGGTGTCGTCGACTTTCCGTTTGCTACAGTCTTCCCGCACCCCGGAACGGATGAAGTCACACACGGCCTCGGCAGTCGCTGGCTGGTGGTGTCAGCTGATGATCGTGAAGTCGTGGCCGGAAGCGTGTCAGGCGACGCCGAATCCCGAGCCGCCTGGACCAGACATCCAGGACTAGTTGTACCGATCACTGAGCTTGTACGCCACGATCTCTACAAGCTGGAGATGCTAAATGCACATGGTGACATCTTGGAGGAAACCTTCGGACCCGCTCTAGCAACACTGAGAGCGAAGTATAGACCCCTTTCCTGGTAATTATGGTAAGTTCTTAAGTCTCGGATTTCGCGGATACTGGGTTGCCAGGCTTCGATGACGGCAATCACGGACAGTGAAGGTTATTCAGGGGTTGGTGTAGGCGTAGAGGGCTAGGGTGGCTGTGATAGTTTCTTTGAAGGTGTGCAGGGGGCGCCTGTAGTCGTGGGCCAGGATCTTCCAGGATTTGATGTGCGCGATGGTTCTCTCCACGACATACCGGATTTCATTTAGGGATTTGTTGGCCTGCTTCTGGGCCTTGGTGAGCTCACTGTTGGGAGGTTTCTTGTAGGGGGTGAGAACCCCGGTTCCGATGTAGTCTTTATGGGCGATGCAGCAGGAGGGGTCGATCTCCTCCAAGAGACCGGAGGTGGTGATGGCCTTGGTGTCATGGGTGGCCCCCGGTAGCGGGTCTGAGGCCCACCGCAGGCGCTCGGCGGGGCTGACCAGCACTTGCAGGCTCAGGCCGGTGCGCTTGTGCTTGCCCGACCACAGGTCCGTCCGATCCTTCCAGCTCCAGCACGGCAGGAGCGTACCGTCGATGATGTGCACGCCCCCATGGGGGACCTCCTCGACGGTCGCCAGCACAGGCCCCAAGACCCTGGCGATGATCCGGGTGACCACCGAGATCGCCCGCGAGATCGTCGGCTGTGACACCCCCATGATCTCGGCGATCGCCTCCTGGGAGGTGTTGGTGCGCAAATACATCAACGTCGCCCGCACCGCGGCCAGTGGGCCAAGAATTCTTGGCGCCAAGGAGATCTCAGTATCACCCAGCACCATTTCCACCAGGCAGCTCAACTGCGTTCTGTCCAGGCCTGTGATACCCTTACCCATGACGGCTCGTTCCTGAGAGGTTTCATGTAGCAATCTGATTCTCTCAGACCAACGAGCCGTCACCCATTCAACACACCGAACCCCTAAACCCCCATACACGCCCCTGAATAACCTTCAATGGGGTAATAGCCTTCTTCGCGGCCCCGAACTCGCAGCCGCCAAGTCACGGTCGTTCCTTCGCAAGCCAGGCGGCCGCTTTTTCAGGAACTCGTTCTCCTGACATAACTCATGAACCCGCCTTTAATTTTGTGATCTCGGTCGATTCGGAGGCTTTCTTGCGGTCCTGGTCAGTGACATGATCTTTTCTGTACTTTGCGACCCAGTTACCCACTTCTCTACGCCACAAGATCGTACGAGGCGGCCACCGAGGCGATCATGCAGCCCTTCACCAGTAACCTCAGGCACGACCTGGGCCAAGCAGTTCCTCCGAGTATTTCACTGCTGGCATGGGATCTATACTATCGACTCGCGGGAAGAACTCCCCTGGCCGAGAAACACCACACACTCCACCACTTTCATCAATATACGCATGAAGCACTTCATCCCCTTAGCCACGAAGAAACCCCGCACAAGGCGGGGCTCTACGAATCGGTGCTCGGGAAACTGTTTCATCCCTAGCTGCCAGCAATAAAGGTAGCGGGGCACCCACCAGACGTCAAGATAACGGAGCCGCTCCGCTGACCGCCCCCCGACGAGCATCAACTGCGACGGCGCTCACGCCATCGTTAGGGTGGACGTGCGACACCTGTGGGCTGCAAGGCGGTAGGAGGAGCACATGAGTGCGCGCAGCATCGCTCACACACCGGACCACGGACACTGGACGCCGGCCGTCCCCCTGTCTGGAGTGGTCGCCGGAAGGATCCTCCTGGCGATCCTCGAGGCACTCGTTGTCGGGATCGCAGTGGCCATCTGGTCCGCTCTCACCCACACCGGACTCAGCTCCGACCAGATCACGGGATTCACGATCCTGGCAACCGCGGTATGCGAGACGCTGGACGCAGCATCAATGCGCCTGACCATGCGCATCCAGCGCGCCGACGACATGAATCGTGTGGAGCGGGCCATCGCCGCCTTCATCTGCCCCGCCGTCGGAGGCGCCACAGCGGCCATGCTCTTCGCTCCGGCGCACCTCATCCCGCTCACCGCGCTCACGTGGGCCGCCTCGGTCATCTCGACCTGCGCGTTGGACAAGCCGTGGACCGCACCGATGTCGCATGAGGAGATGAGGGAACGCAGCCGTCAGGACGACGTCGCCTCCACCGGTACGGCACACCGCCCCGCCCGCTCCCCGTCGGCTCCGTCCTGACAGCGGTGATCCCGCCGTCGAGCATGCCGACAGCGGGATCACGAGGGCTCGGACTACTGTCCGCGGGAGTGAGCGGACGCGCCGGGTCAGGACTTCTTGAAGTCGTACTGGGGATGCTTCTTTGGCCCAGTCGATGGCGGCCTCGTCCTCCCGGCCCTCGCCGTAGGTGTTGACGACGAGGTCCTCGAGGCTGCCGTAGGTGGCCTCATCCATCTTGATGGAGCCGAGCCACTTCGCGATCTCCGGGTACTCCTGCGCAAATCCCTCTCGCCCGAGGAAGTGAAGCCCTTCCCCCTTGCCGAGCGCCCCCTTGGGGTCCTTCAGGTCCCGCATGTTGAAAGGTCGTGTTCGCCCAGAAGGGGTGCCACAAGGTGACCACGATCTCGTTCTTCGCGTCGACCGCTTTCTTGAGCTCGGCCAGCATCCCGGTGGTGGAGGAGGTCAGGAACTTCATGTCCCCCAGATCGTAGGCGGGAATCACGTCCTCCTGCGACACCTTGGTCAGACCCGCACCCGGCTCAATACCGACGATCTTGTTGTCGATCTGCGAGGCGTGGGACTTGATGTCCTCGATCGATTTCATCGAGGAGTAGTCCGGGACGGACCAGCACAGCTTGGCCGAGTCGTAGTAGGTCCCCAGGTCCTCGATGTACGTGCGGTACTTGTCCATGTAGCTCTTCTGGGTGACGTCCGGCCACGCAGAGGGGAAGAGATCGACCGCCCCCTGGCTGAGGCCGGCGTAGAGCGGTCCGGCCTCGCTGAGATCCATGAGCTTGATCTGGTAGCCGGCCTTCTCCAGCTGGGTCTTGAGCAGGTGGGTCATGGACAGCCCATCGCTCCATGACGGAAGGAAACCGAGTCGAAGCCGTTTCCCCCGCCGGAGCCCTGACCGCAGGCGGACAGAGCACCCGCTGCCGTCAGAGAGGCGAGGGCGGCGGTGAACGTGCGGCGGGAGGTCTGCATGGCGTTCCTTCGATATGTGCCCCGCGCCGGCGAGGGCGAAGCAGAAAAGCGTCGTCGAGTCATGGGTCACCGCTTCTTGATGAGTGAGAGCAGCGAGCCCTTCTCCCGCGGCGCTCCGAGGGCCGCAGTCACCCGATCCAGGAAGATCGCCAGGAACACGATGGACAGTCCTGCCTCGGTGCCCTTGGCGATATCGATCGTCGCGAGCGCCTTGACGACCTCCTTCCCGAGGCCGTCGGCGCCGACCATGCCCGCGATGACGGCCATCGACAGCGCCAGCATGATGACCTGGTTGACACCTGCCATGATGGTGGGGACGGCCAGGGGCAGCTGAATGCCCCGCATGATCTGCCAGTCGGTGGCGCCGAAGGAGCGTCCCGCCTCGACGGTCTCCTTGTCGACCTGCTTGATGCCCAGCTCGGTCATGCGCACCCCGGGGGGCATCGCGAAGATGAGCGTGGCGAACATCCCGGGCACCACACCGATGGAGAAGAACAGGACCGAGGGGATGAGGTAGACGAAGGCCGGCATCGTCTGCATGAGGTCGAGGACCGGGCGGATGAGGACGCTGACGTACTTGTTCCGGGATGCCCAGATCCCCAGGGGGATCGCGAAGACGAGGGCGGTCAAGGTCGCCAGGGTGACCAGGACCAGCGTCTCCATCGCGTTCTGCCACTGCCCAAGGGAGATGATGACGAGGAAGGTGATGGCGGTCCCCAGCGCCAGCCTCCATGACTTGGCCATCCAGGCGATGAGTACGAAGACCACCACCATGATCAACGGGGGCACGGCCAGAAGCAGGTCTGCAAGAGTGTCATTGACCAGGGTTCCGGCCCTGGAGATCGCACTGAGGAAGCCGTGGAGGTGGTTCTGGATCCATACGATCAGGACCTCGACCGCCTTGCCCAGGGGAATCTTGGGAAGAGGAGTGTGTGTGCAGGAATCATCAGGCGTCGGCTCCTTCGGCCTCGGTGGTCTCACTGGCCTCGGCGGCCTGCTCGTCGGTGTGCTCCACGGCCGGCCCGGCCGTGCCGTCCTGCGAGTCATCGTCAGGACCGGCTGGATCGGCACTGGAGGCACCGGTGTCCTGGTTCTGCTCGCTGATGGCGGCCAGCAGGGTGACGCGCGGAATGACGCCGGAGATCCGTCCGTCGTCATCGACGACGACGATGGGGGCCGCGTGCTGTGCGGCGTGGGCGAACAGCTCGTTGACGGGAGTCGAGTGCGCCACGACCGGCATCTCGTGGATCGTGGACAGCGGGAGCACGTCGGAGCCCTCCTTCACCGCCCGAGCGACGTCGTCCTCCCAGACATACCCGAAGGGCGAGCGGTCGCGGTTCTGGACGAGCAGCCACGGCGGCTGGTTCTCCCGCAGGAGCTTGTGGGCGGCACGGGGGCTCCGGTCCGACCCCAGGACCGCGTACGGGGGCTCCGCGATGGAGCCGGCCGTCAGGACCCGGGTACGATCGACGTCGGCCACGAACCGTGAGACGTAGTCGGAGGCGGGGTCGCGCAGGATCTCCTCGGCGGTGCCGACCTGCTCGACACGACCGTCGCGCATCATGGCGATACGGTCACCCAGCCGCATGGCCTCGTTAGGTCGTGGGTGATGAACAGGATCGTCTTACCGAGCTTGCCCTGCAGGTCGATGAGCTGGTCCTGCATCTCCCGGCGGATGAGCGGGTCGAGGGCGGAGAAGGCCTCATCCATGAGAAGGATGTCGGTCTCCGCAGCCAGGGCCCGGGCCAGACCGACCCGCTGACGCATTCCTCCCGAGAGCTCCCCGGGCTTGTATCCGCCCCACCCCTCGAGGCCGACCAGGGACAGGGCCTCCTTGGCCCGACGTTCACGCTCGGAGCGACCCATGCCCTGGATCTCCAGGCCGTAGGCAGCGTTCTCCCCCACTGTCCGGTGCGGCAGGAGGGCGAAGTTCTGGAAGACCATGGAGACGCGCTCACGGCGCAGCTCGCGCAGCTTCGACTTCGAGACGTGCGCCAGGTCCTCACCGTAGAGGGTCATGTTGCCGGCCGTGATGGGCAGCAGGCCGTTGACCATGCGGATGAGCGTGGACTTCCCCGAGCCCGACAGGCCCATGACGACGAAGATCTCACCCTTGTCGACATCGAAGGAGGTGTCGATGACGGCCGCGGTCTGCCCCGACTTCCTCAGCTGGTCCCGCGTCTTGCCGGCCTTGAGCTTCTTGACGCCATCGGACGGTCGCCGCCCGAAGACCTTGTAGACATGGTTGGCCTCAATAACTTTCACAGCACTCCTCGCGTTCTAGCTCCTGGCCTGGCCGCGAGAGTCCGGAAGACGAGTTGTGAGAGCCGCTTCCGGGCCCCATGGCGGCTGCAGGCCCGATTCATAGTGCTGCGGAGTGTTCATACGGTCAATTTGACGGGACGAAGAATTCCGCGAAGTCGGCGGACTTCAGGCCTTGACACGCCTACGGGCGCGTCCGTGGCCACGCCCGCGGAACGGGGCTGGGCCCACCTGGCACGCACCGCTGCGCACCACCGCTCAGCAACACCGTGAATGCTTGAAATCACGACGAATACCGAGGAGCCACAGGAGTCCTGCACCCCACGAGCAAGGACGATGCACATAACCAACAACATCAATACGTGCAACTGGTCCCCCCTCACGGCATTCTAATGTGATTATTATCTCACTTAGTCCGCCAGCTCGCTCCGCTCCGCGCCGGCACGGGTTGCTGGGTCCCCGAAACACCTCCCCCGCCCACCCGGAATCACTACGCTGAGACGCACGCCCGCGGTCCGCAGGACCAACCGGGGCGCCAACGGAGGAGGAGACTGCCGTGCCGGCTGCTGGATGGATCCCGGCGGACGCCCCGACCTCCTGGGGATCCCTCGGAGGTCCGGGTGCGCACGGCCCCAAGGCCCACGCCGACGTGCGCATCTCGAACATGTCGCTCATCCTGCGCCGTCTTCAGACGAGCCCTGCGCTGTCGCGCACGCGCCTGACCCGAGAGACAGGACTGTCCAAGGCGACGGTATCAACGTTGGTGGCCGAGCTGTGCTCCCGAGGACTGCTCCTCGAGGAGGAGCCGGACCTGTCCGGCAACGTCGGCAGACCGAGCACGGGCCTGCGCACAGCCCCGCGCGCGGCAGCCGGGATAGGCCTGGAGATCAGCGGAGCCTCGCTGCTCCTGTCCATCGCGGACCTGACCGGGGAGGTCGTGCTGCGCCGTTCCGAGCTCGTCGGCGATGCCGAGCACCGGCCCGACCGGATGATCGAGCACGTGGCCGCCATGCTGTCCCACGCCCTGGACCAGCTGACGCGACAGGGGACGACGGTTCCGGGAATCGTCCTGGCCCAGCCCGGGATCATCGACTACGCCGGCAACACCGTGCGCTACTCCTCCACCCTGGAGTGGCACGACATCCCCGTGGCGGACCGGGTGCGCGACGCAGTCGCCCGCCGTATGAGCCCCAAGGACAGCGTGCCCACCATCACGCTGGAGAACGACGCCAAGCTCGCCGCGCTGGCCACCTATGAGCGCTACGCACAGACCGGGGTGCGCAACCTGCTCTACCTGTCTGGCGGCGAGGGGATCGGCGCCGGCATCATCTCCGACGGCCACCTCCTGCGCGGCTGGCTGGGCCTGACCGGCGAGGTCGGCCACATGCCCGTGGAGCCCGAGGGCCTGGCGTGCCGGTGCGGGCGGCGCGGCTGCTGGGAGACCCGTTCCGGCCTGCAGGCCCTGACGTCGGCGTACCCGCCGGGCGACGCCGTGCGCGACGAGACCACCTCCCTGGATGAGCGCATCGAGATCCTGCGTCAACGCTTCGACGCCGGGGACGCCGAGCTCACTCGGAGACTGGAGCTCTCCCAGCAGGCACTCACACGCGCCCTGGCGATCCTGGAGGACGTCCTCAACCCTCAGGTGATCGTGCTGTCGGGGTACCTGGCCGCCTTCGCCGACGTATTCCTCTCCCCCACCGCCACCGCCCTGAAGGCCCGGTTGCTGGACCAGCGCGCCGCCGTGAGACTGGAGACCTCCCACCTGGGTCAGTGGGCCTCATCACATGGGGCGGCCCTGGTGGCGCTGGAGTCCGTGCTCGACAACCCCACCCTGGTGGACCTCAGGCCCACCTCCTAGCCGTCACCAGGCATATCGACCACCTCGCCAGTAGCAGGCGGGCGCCGCATGCTGTAGTTTGTTCGGAGTTCAGACTATTCAGCCCGAAGGAGTGCTGATGTCTCTCCAGACCCAGCCCGCAGCGTCGCTCCCCTCCCAGGTGGGGGGACGCCTCACCCTGCCGATCCAGACCGGCATGGATGAGGAGATCCGCCTCCTCATCGCCCGCCTGGGTGCCGACGCCGTGCGGAACTCCGACGGCACCGAGCTGCCCGACATCGTCTCGGAGCTGGCCGCCAAGGTCTACGCCACCTACTTCGTGGGACGCGGCGACAACGCCTGGGCCGACGCCCACCCCGAGGAGGCCACCCGGATCTTCCTCATGTCCGACCGGGTCGCCGCCACCGCCGACGGCCCCGTGAGCATCGACCTGCTGGCCTCCTGGTTCGCCGACCAGGTCCGCCCCGACACCGGCTGCGACGTCTCGCGCTGGTGGCAGGCCCACGACCGCACCACCGGCCAGGAGCTGCCCGCTTCCGCGTGGGGCATCGAGGCCGACGGGCGCACGGTCACCGTGCACGAGGCCATCGCCGGGCACGTCTACACCGTCAGCTTCCTGGCGGTCCAGACCTGGGACCCCACCCAGATGTACAACTACCTCACCAACGGCTGGCACGATGACCCCACCCGCGTCAAGGAGAAGCCCTTCGACGTGCGCCACGAGGCCACGTGGTCACACGTGCGCACCCACCTGAGTTCCTGGCTCTCCACGCACCCCGAGGTGGACGTGGTCCGCTTCACCACCTTCTTCTACCACTTCACCCTCGTCTACGGAGCCGACGCCACCGAGCGCTACGTCGACTGGTTCGGCTACTCCGCTTCGGTGAGCGTCCCCGCCCTGGAGGCCTTCGAGGAGGAGCGCGGCTACCGCCTCAACGCCGAGGACTTCGTCGACGCCGGCTACTACAACTCGCCCTTCCGGGTTCCCACCCGCGCCTTCCGCGACTGGATCGACTTCCAGCAGCGCTTCGTCTGCTCCCGGGTGCGAGAGCTGACCGACGCCGTCCACGCCCAGGGCAAGGAGGCGATGATGTTCCTGGGCGACAACTGGATCGGCACCGAGCCCTACGGCGAGCACTTCGCCACCACCGGCCTCGACGCCGTCGTCGGCTCCGTCGGATCGGGGACGACCTGCCGGATGATCGCCGACATCCCGCACGTGCGCTACACGGAGGGCCGCTTCCTGCCGTACTTCTTCCCCGACGTCTTCCACCCGGGCGGCGACCCCGTCACCGAGGCCAACCGCAGCTGGCTGGAGGCCCGGCGCGCCATCGTGCGCTCCCCCCTTGACCGGATCGGCTACGGCGGCTACCTGTCCCTGGCCGTCGAGCACCCCGACTTCATCGACCGCGTCGAGCAGATCGTCGCGGAGTTCCGCGCCATCCACGAGCGTTCCGCGGGACTGCGGCCGCTGACCCCCGGCTTCAAGGTCGCGGTCGTCAACTCGTGGGGCCGCCTGCGCTCCTGGATGACGCATATGGTCGCGCACGCGCTGTGGTACCGCCAGACCCTACACCTACCTGGGGGTCCTCGAGGCACTGTCGGGTCTGCCGGTGGATGTGGAGTTCCTGTCCTTCGACGACGTGCGCGCCGGCCTGGCCCCGGACGTGAAGGTCCTCATCTGCGCGGGCGCCGAGGGCACCGCCTTCTCCGGGGGCGAGCAGTGGACGGATGCGGAGCTGGTGGCCGCGGTCAGCTCCTTCGTCACCGCCGGCGGGGGCCTCATCGGGGTGGGGCTCCCAGTGCCCACCCCGCTCACGGGGTCACCTTCCAGCTCGCCGACGTCCTGGGCGTCGACCGCGAGGTCGGCTGGGGCCTGAGCACGCGCCGTCGTCCTCCCGACGTGCAGGAGCACTTCATCACCCGGGACCTGACAGGCGGCCTCGACGACGGCGAGGGCACCCCCGACGTCGTGGTCACCAGCCCCGGTACCCGAGGTGCTCGACGCCGCGGACGGTCAGGTCCGTCTCGCGGTCCACGAGCTGGGTCGGGGCAGGGCGGTGTACGCCACGGGACTGCCCTACAGCGCCCAGAACTCGCGGCTGCTGCACCGGGCCGTCTTCTGGGCCGCGGGCCGTCAGGAGGAGTTCTCCGACTGGGCGGCCCTCGACCCTCAGGGTGGAGGTGGCCGCCTACCCCGATGGCCGCACCACCCTCGTCATCAACAACTCCCTGGAGCCCGTCACCACGACGGTGCCGACACCCCAGGGCCCCCGGACGGTCCGCCTGGAGGAAGGAGGACACCAGTGGCTCACCGCTGCGTCGCAGTGAGCACCCCTGTTCCACATCCACTCCCCACTCACGGGCGCGCACCGACGACGCCGACAACACCATGTCATCACCCCACCGCGCCCCCGCCCCTTCCGGCAGAAGCCGGGCCTTTTCAATGACGAAGAAGGAAGATCCCATGAAGAAACACGCACTGGCCGCCTCGCTGCTCGCCTTCGCGATGCTCACCGCGGGCTGCTCGGCCACGACCGGCTCGTCCGGCTCGGCCTCCTCCGGCGGCGTCATCCGCTACCTGCACCGCCTGCCCGACGGCGAGGGGATGACGAAGGTCAACGACATCGTGGCCCGCTGGAACTCCGAGCACCCCGACATGAAGGTCGAGGCCACCAAGTTCGACGGCAAGGCCGCGGACATGAACGTCAAGCTGGAGAACGACGTCAAGGCCGGAACCGGCCCCTGCCTGGCGCAGGTCGGCTACGCCGAGATCCCCAAGCTCTACACCTCCGGCCTGCTGACCGACGTGTCCTCCCAGGCCGAGAAGTACAAGGACCACTTCTCCGAGGGGTCGATGTCGCTGATGACCGTGGGCAAGACGGTTGTCGGCCTGCCGCAGGACTCCGGTCCGCTGGTCTACTTCTACAACAAGGCCGCCTTCGACCAGCTCGGGCTGAAGCCGCCCACCACGAGCGCCGAGCTGGCCGAGGTCGCCAAGAAGGCGGCGGAGCAGGGCAAGTACGCCTGGCCTTCGAGCCCGATGAGGCCCCCAACACTCTTGCGGGCCAGGCGGCGGCGGCCGGCGCCCAGTGGTTCAGCGCTGAGAACGACAAGTGGAAGGTCAACGTCTCCAGCCCGGAGACTGCCAAGGTCTCCTCCTTCTGGCAGGGGGTCCTGGACTCCAAGTCGGCCCTCGTGGCCAACCGCTGGGACGACGCCTTCGGCAAGGCGCTCGTCGACCAGCAGCTCATCGGCACCATCGGCGCAGCCTGGGAGGGCGCGCTCCTGGCCGACACCATGAAGGACTCCCCCAACGCCGGGTCCTGGGCGGTCGCCCAGCTGCCCGCCTTCGGGGACAAGGCCATGTCCGGTCCCGACGGCGGATCCGGCGTGGCCGTCCTCAAGGGCTGCTCCAACCCCGAGGGGGCCATGGCCTTCAACGACTGGTTCAACACCCAGGTCGATGACCTGGCCACCCAGGGACTGGTCCTGACCGCGAAGGCCCCGGTGAAGACTCCGCAGACCATCTCCACCTTCTTCGGTGGCCAGGACGTCTACGCCGAGTTCACCAAGGCCAACGCGGCCGTGAACTCCAAGTTCGGCTTCATGCCGACCTGGCCCTCTCTGGCGGACCCCATGACCAAGGCCGCCGAGGCGGCCGGGAAGGGGACCGGCAAGGTCGATGACATCTTCCAGGCGGCCCAGAAGACCTCTGTCAGCTCCCTGAAGGACGCCAACCTGCCCGTCGCCGAGTAGGCGGTCGAGCACGGCCCACGGGCAGCCACCGGCACCACGATCGAAGTGAGAGCATCATGAGCACGACGACAACGACAACGGGCGGTTCCTCCTCCCCCTCGTCACCGGATCGAGAACAGGCCTCTCCCGCCATCCGCACCACCTCGTTGCGAAAGCGCAGGGAGGCCCGGGCGGGTATCGGGTTCGTGGCCCCGTTCCTGGCCATGTTCGCCGTCGTCTTCCTCATTCCGATCGTGGTGTCGGTCTACCGGTCCTTCTTCCGCGACGTCGCCTCGGGCTCGGACCTCTACGGCGGCGGGGAGAAGGTGAGCACCTTCGTCGGCCTGGACAACTACGTCCAGGCGGCGGGGCAGCCCGCCTTCTGGAAGGGACTGGGACGGGTCCTGCTGTTCGGCGTGGTCCAGGTCCCGGTCATGATCCTGGCGGCCCTCGCCCTGGCGCTGGTGCTCGACTCCCTCCTGGTCAGGCGGGTGACGATCTTCCGCCTGGGCTTCTTCCTGCCCTACGCGATCCCCGGGATCGTGGCCGCGATCATGTGGCTCTACATGTACAACCCCAGCTTCTCCCCCATCAATGAGCTGCTGGGACTGGTGGGCCTGAAGGTGGACTTCTTCGGCAGGAACATCATCTTGTGGTCCATGGCCAACATCACGACGTGGACCTTCACCGGGTACAACATGCTCATCTTCCTGGCGGCGCTGCAGTCCGTGCCCCGCGAGCTCTACGAGGCCGCCCGCATCGACGGGGCCACCGGGTGGCAGATCGTCCGGCGCATCAAGATCCCCATGGTCCGTTCCGCCTCGCTGCTGGCGGTTCTGCTCTCCATCATCGGGACCGTGCAGCTGTTCAACGAGCCCACCGTCCTGTACAGCCAGAACCAGTGGATGGGGCTGGACTACACGCCGATGATGATGGCCTACAACTCGATGACCGGTGCGCTCTCACCATCCGGCTCGGGCCCGGCATCCGCGGTCTCCGTCCTCATCGCCCTGGTGGCCGGTGTCCTGGCCGCCCTCTACGCCCTCGTGCAGAACAGGATCGACAAGTGAAGCCCACCGACACTCCTCGCTCGCTGCGCCCGTCGGTCCCCGCACGAGCCGTGACCATCGCGGTCCTGGTCATCGTCCTGGCCTACATGCTCGGCCCGGTCTACTGGCTCATCGTCTCCTCCACCAAGTCCAACTCGGACCTGCTGACCTCCTCCGGGTGGTGGTTCTCCGGCCACAACAGCTTCTCCGCCAACTACAGCGCGCTCATGAGCTGGACTCAAGGGCTCTTCTGGCGCTGGATCCTCAACTCGCTGCTCTACTCGAGCGTCGCCGGGGTGCTGGGCACGCTCCTGTCGGTCGCCGCCGGCTACGGTCTGGCGAAGTTCGAGTTCGCGGGGCGGAGCGCCGTCCAGGTCGTCATCCTCTCCGGCCTGCTCATGCCCATCGCGCTGCTGACCATCCCGCTGTACCTGGTCCTCGACGCCGTTCACCTGACCAACACCGTCTGGTCGATCATCCTGCCGTGCTCGGTCAGCCCCTTCGGGGTCTTCCTGGGCCGCGTATACGCCGACTCCTCGGTACCCAACGAGATCATCGACTCCGCGCGCATCGACGGGGCCAGCGAGATCCGCATCTTCTTCACCATCGTGCTGCGGCTGCTCGCGCCGGCGATGGTGACCATCTTCCTGTTCATCTTCGTGGCGACCTGGAACAACTTCTTCCTGCCGCTGATGACCATCAACTCCGCCGAGCTCAAGCCCGTCACCCTGGGGCTCTACGGGATGTCGACCTACTTCAACCCTCAGTACGGGGCGCTCCTCCAGGGCGCTCTTCTGGGCGTCATCCCCCTGATCGTGCTGTTCCTGGGCCTGCAGCGCTTCTGGCAGTCCGGCCTGGCCGCCGGCGCCGTCGAGGGCTGAGTCCCTCCCGTCCCCAACGCCCTTCCCTCCCCTATCCACCTCGCCGTCCCTGTCCCGGGCAACGGCGCCTCAGCAGAGGAACCACCATGATCCACTTCGGCACCGGCGGCTGGAGAGCCGTGATCGGCGACGAGTTCACCCGCGCCAACGTCAGGCTCCTGACCCAGGGCTGGCCAACCGCATCCTTCAGGAGGGCACGGCCGAGCAGGGCGTCGTCATCGGCTACGACCGCCGCTTCCTGTCCGACACCGCCGCCTGGTGGGCCATCGAGGTGCTCGTCGGCAACGGCATCCGGGTCACCCTCATCGACCGCCCCTCCCGACCCCCCACCACCATGTGGACGGTGCGCCGCCTGGGGGCCGCGTACGGGATGGCCGTGACCGCCTCCCACAACCCGGCCCTGTACAACGGCGTCAAGATCTTCCTGCCCGGCGGCCGCGACGCCGACCTGGGGGTCACCGACGAGCTCACCGCCTCCGTGCAGGGCCTGACGGATGCGGACGTGCGCAGCGTCGGGCCCCATGAGGCCCGCTCCTGCGAGCTCGTCACCATCCAGCGCTCCATCAACTGGTACCTGGACGCCATCATCGACAAACTCGACACCGAGACCATCCGCCACGCCCACATGCACATCGTGCTGGACCCGATGTTCGGGGTCTCCGAGACGAGCCTGCAGACGATCTGCTGACCGCCCGCTGCCAGGTGGACGTCATCCACGACCGCCACGACCCCCTGTTCGGGGGCCGCATGCCCTCACCCACCGAGGGGACCGTCACCACTCTGCGCAACGCCGTCGTCGAGTCCGGAGCGGACCTGGGCATCGCCACCGACGGGGACGCGGACCGCCTGGGAATCATCGACGACACCGGCGCCTACCTCACCCCCAACCAGGTCCTGGTCCTGCTCTACGACTACCTGCTGACCCGCAAGGGCTGGTCGGGGCCGGCCGTGCGCAACATGTCCACCACCCACCTGCTGGACCGGGTCGCGGCCGCCCACGGGCAGGTCTGTCACGAGGTGCCCGTCGGCTTCAAGTGGATCAGCGCCAAGATGGCCGAGACTGGGGCCGTGATCGGCGGCGAGTCCTCCGGGGGCCTGACCGTGCGCGGTCACATCCCCGGCAAGGACGGGGTCTACGCCGGATCCCTGCTGGTGGAGGCGGTGGCGGCCTCGGGCAAGAGGCTCTCCGAGCTCTACGCCGACATCGTGGCCCGCTACGGTGAGCTCGTCATGGTGGAGAACGCCTACGGCTTCACATCCGAGCGGCGCGCCGAGCTGGAGGAGCGCATCTTCGGCGCCCACGACCTGCCCGCCTTCACCCACGACGTCGAGCGCGTCTCCTGGGAGGACGGCTGCAAGGTCTACTTCACCTGCGGCGGCTGGGTGACGATCCGCTTCTCGGGCACCGAGCCGCTCCTGCGGGTCTTCGCCGAGATGCCCACCGGTGACGAGGCTCGGGCGACCGCGGCCGCCGTCGCGAGCCACTACGGACTGAACGCCTGAGACGGGCAGGAGGAAGAAACTCATGACAGAAGCGATCACTGAGATGGTGAGCGAGCCGGCGGAGCGCACCCGTGTGGCCGTCGTCCTGGCCCGGGGGCTGGGCACACGCATGCGGGCGAGCAGAGCGGCCGGCTCCGGCCTGACCTCCCAGCAGGCCACGGCCGCGGCCAGCGGCTACAAGGCCCTCATGCCCATCGGCGAGCACCGGCTCATCGACTACAGCCTCTCGGCCCTGGCCGACGCCGGGATCGAGCGGGCGGTCCTGGTCGTCGGCCCCGAGCACGAGGACTTCCGCCGCCACATCGACTCCCTGGAGCGCACCCGGCTCACCATCGACCTGGCAGTCCAGGTCAACCCCTTGGGGACGGCCGACGCCGTCCTGTCCGCCGAGGCGGCCGTGGGCGGGGAGTCCTTCCTCATGGTCAACGGGGACAACTACTACCCCCGCCAGGTACTACGCGACCTGGCCAGCCACCGGGGCAACGCCCTGGCCGGTTTCGACCGCGCCGCCCTGGTGGCCGAGTCCAACATCCCCGCCGAGCGGATCGCCGCCTTCGCCATCGTGCGCGCCCGCGACGGTGCGCTGGAGGAGATCGTGGAGAAGCCCGCTGCGGAGGTGGTCCGGGCCGCCGGAGCCCATGCCCCGGTGTCGATGAACGCCTTCCGGTTCACCCCTGAGATCTTCGCCGCCTGCCGGCGGATCGCCCCCTCGCCGCGCGGCGAGCTGGAGATCGTCGACGCCGTGCGCGCCCTGCCCGGTCCGGTCTCGGTCCTGGCGGCAACCGGAGGGGTCCTGGACCTGTCGCGGCGTGAGGACATCCGCGAGGTCGAGGCCCGCCTGTCCGGGACGGAGGTGTCGCTGTGAGTGAGGGAACGCACGGGGCGATGAGTGAGATGCCCGAGGAGACCGCGTGGCGGGTGCCCGGACGCGTCGAGGTCCTGGGCAAGCACACCGACTACGCCGGCGGCTCAGTCCTGGTCGGCGCCGTCGACCGGGCGATCACGGCGCGGGCGCGCCGCGTGGAGGGGTCGCCAGGGTCCCTGACCGCCACCACGGACGGCGGCGATCCGGTCACTCTGCGTGCCGGGGTGGCCCCGGGCCTGGAACCGGGCCACTGGGGCCGCTACCTTCACACGGTGCTGGACCGCCTCACCCTCAACTTCGGGAAGGGCGCCGCGGCCCACCTGTCCATCTCCTCGGACCTGCCGCCGGCCTCCGGGATGAGCTCGTCCTCCGCACTGGTGTGCGCCACGGCCCTGGCCCTGGCCTCCCTCAACGGCTGGGACGAGGATCCCCGGTGGATCGAGGCGATGCCCGACCGCCTGTCCCTGGCCGGCTACCTCGCCGCCGTGGAGGGCGGGCGGGCATGGCGGGACCTGCCGGGAACCAGCGGGGTGGGTACCCGTGGAGGGAGCGAGGACCACACCGGCATGCTGTGCGGTACCCGGGACCGGCTGCTCCTGGCCGAATTCGACCCGATGCGCGTCGAGCGGACCATCTCCTTCCCCTCCCAGTGGGCGCTCGTCGTCGGCGTGAGCGGGGTGCTGGCCCACAAGACCGGTGCGGCCCTGGAGGACTACAACCGTGGGCCGAGCACCGTCCAGACGGTGCTGGCCAGGTGGAACGAGACCACCGGGCGCGCCGATGCCTCCCTGGCCGGTGCGGTCAGGCACCTGGTCGGGGAGGCCACCGGCGAGCAGGCGGCCGGCGATCCCGCCCTGAAGGACCTGCTGAGGCTGTGCGACCCGGCTACGAGAGGCAGCGGATCGAGCAGTTCCTCATCGAGTCCCTCGTCCTGGTTCCCGAGGGCGCCCGGCTGATCGCCGCGGCCGACCCCGGCGTCGGTGAGGTCCTTGAGCGCTCCCAGGAGCTGGCCGACCGGGGCCTGTGCAACCAGGTGCCGCAGACCCGGCTCATGGTGTCACTGGCCCGTGAGGCGGGCGCCATCGGCGCCTCCTCCTTCGGTGCCGGGTGGGGCGGATCGGTGTACGCCCTGGTTCGGGCCGATGAGGCCGCCGAGGGCTTCGCCGCGCAGTGGCTCCGGGCCTACCGGGACCGCGAGCAGGGCGCCGAGCAGGCAGCGGTGATCGTGACCAGGCCGGGGCCGGGGGCCTGCAGGCTGCTCTGAGTGCCCCGACCGGCCGGGCTCACACCGCGTCGCGGGTGACGGGGGCAGGTCATGCAGTGCGAGCCGCCGCGGCCGCGCACGAGCTCGACACCGGGGGTCTCGACGACCTCGATGCCGGCCTTGCGCAGGGCGTCGTTGGCGCGCTGGTTGTGGGCGTAGCCGATGACGCGCCCGGGCGCCAGGGCCACGACGTTGCAGGAGTCCCGGGCGAGCTCGCGCAGGGCCTCGGCCTCGTCGGAGGCACCGGGACTGATGACGCGGAAGGAGTCGATGCCGGCGGCGCGGGCGAGGACCGCGTCCATCTCGGAGCCGTCGTGGACCGTCACCTTGAGGGCCCGGCCCGCTGCTCCGGGCTCGATCTCCACGGTGGTGACCTCGGTGAAGCCGGGGAAGCGCAGGTAGGTGTCGGGGCTGACCATCGTCATGAGCGTGTCCAGGTGCATGACGGCCTCGAGCTGGGTGTAGAAGGCGGCGTCGGGCATATGGACGCCGATGACCCGGTCGGCCACACCGGCCGCGAAGAGCTGGGAGGCCAGGCGCTCCACGCCGGCGGCGGTGGAGCGGTGAGTGAGACCCATGACGAGGGTCCGGTTGCCCAGGATCTGGAAGTCTCCGCCCTCGATGGTCGAGGCGGCTGATACGCGCCCCTGCTCGCGCCACAGGCGGGCGGCCGGGTCGGTGGAGCCGCCGAGCTCGGCCAGGCGGGGGGCAAAGGCGGGGTGGTAGCGGTAGACGGCCTCGTAGCCGACGGCCTCGCGCCGGCGCGGCTCCAGGGCCATGGAGTTGACCGAGACCCCGCCGTGGAGCCAGGCGGAGGCGTCGCGGGTGAAGAGCAGGTTGGGCAGGGGGGTGACGACGAACTGGCCCTCCAGGGTGGACAGGTAGGTGGAGGAGAACAGGTCGCGCCCGTCGGATGAGCTGAGGCGCTCACGCAGCTCGGCGCGGGTGATACCACTCAGGAGTACCTCGGCGAGGTCGGCGTCGGGCAGGGACTGGAAGTAGTCGATGAGCAGCTCGGAGGCGGAGACGCCGACGACGTCGGGGCCGACGGCCTCGTCCAGGACCAGGCGGCGGGCCTCGGGGACGGCCAGGACCTCGGTGAACAGCTCGCGGAAGTCGTGGACGATGACGCCCTCGGAACGGAGGATGGCGGTGAAGGCGTCGTGCTCGGCCTGCGCCCGGGGAATGTTGAGGGCGTCGTCGAAGAGCAGGGAGTCGGCGTTGATGGGGGTCAGGCGGGCGATCTCCCCACCGGGACGGTGGACGATCACCTCGCGTAGGGCACCGGTCTCGGAGTCGACTCGCCCCCCGCCGTCGGCAACGGGGATGAAGGGGCGGCTGGCGGTCTCACCGGTCTGTGTCATGGGCACAGGGTAACGGGAGGTAGCGGGAAGCAAAGGGCGCGCCCGACTCCCGGCCGGGCGTCTCATGAAGCGGTCACTACCATCGTCAACGGCTTTTGTTGAGCGACGAATCAACTGGGGCGTCAAAGATGCATACTTGTCGCAAACCGCAAGAATGGTAAGATAATTTACTCAAAGCACCTACCCAAGACAGGAGTTCCCACAGTGAAAACAGTCGCCCGCCTCTCCCTAATTGCCCTCCTCCTGACAGGTTTCGCTGCACCAGCCAGCGCAGCTCCGGCCACTAATCCAGTACAGCAGGGCGACTCAGAGAGCACCTTCGGTCGCCCCGTATACTACTGGTGCGTCTTCGGCATGCCAGCACCAACTTGCGATAGAGAGCGAAGCTGGTTCTTCAAGAAGTGACAATTGAGTCGTGGCCCCTAGATATCTTTAGGGGCCACGACACTCAACACCAATGAACACTTGGACTCTTAAGATATCTTTTTTTCACCTCAAGGGAATGTGGCAAGATAATCTTCTTTCAGCGCTATGGGTGCGATATCACAGATTCTTGCCGCACCTTAGGCGAGCCGCCCTGTTGCTAACCGCCACACTTGTTGTTATTTTCGACACAATTACATACTTCACTTACGACATAAAACTCAGTGAATTTACACCCTGGGAGACTCTCCAGCTCCTCATTTTCATCATATATGTCTTCATAAAAGATGAGCGCATCGGGGCAACTCTCTTCTCCGTTTTTATGACGGCCATTTTTATAGCCCCAGAAACTCGTCCAATGTGGGCTTGGGCTCTAATTTACATAATTATTGTCGACCTTCTAGTGGCCAACAAGACAAGAACAGCCTTTGTTCAACTCTTCATTTTTAGCCTGGCGCAATTTATGTCAGGACTTCCACTTTTTGGGACAATATTTTTAACTTTCTTTTGGGCGATATTTTGTGCGTCTGCAAGCATCATTATTCGTAGCGCCAAAGAACACCTGGAGGAGATGCAGCAAGAGGCGGAGCGGTCCAGGGAGGTCGCCGCCGAGCTCATTCAGCAGCTGCGCCGAGACATTGCCGACAGCCTCCATGACGACCTGGCCGCCGACCTCACCCGTATGCTCATCATCTCCCGCTCCATCAGGCTTCCCCACGGCGATGACCGCGACCGCGTGCTCGATCTGCAGGACCGGACCCAGCGGGCCCTTGCCCACCTGCGCCTGCTCATCCACAACCTCGCCGTCTCCCAAGGGCCCCCCAAGGAGGAGCCCACCCTCCAGGAGATCATCGAATCCAGCGCCTCCACGCTGGCTCAGCGCAAGATCGTCCTGGACGCCGACCTCGACGGCATCGAGAGGATTCCGGCGCTGCACCGCTCCGAGCTCGGTCGGCTCTGGTCGCCTTCATCCGCGAGAACACCCTCAACGCCCTCAAGTACAACTTCCCCCACGATCTTGTCTCCCTCTTCGTGGAGCAGGAGCAGGACACCCTCTTCATCAGCTTCAGCTCGCCCTGGCATGATCAGAAGGTGCCCGAGGAGATGCACGGGGGATACGGTTTATGGGCCCTCCAGGACCGGTTCGAGAATGCCGGGGGCTCCTTGAGCTCGAACCGGATCGGAGCCTCCTGGACCGTTCTCGCCAGCCTCCCCTGGAACGAGATCGCCACACCAACAACTAATGCGAGATCCCTCATGTCGCCACCGGACGGAGCCGCTTATGCCTAGTCACACCCTGCGTTCCCTGCGAGTCCTCATCGTCGATGACGACCCGCTCATTCGCACCACCTTCGCCGAACAGCTCGACTCGCAGCGGGCCATTACCGTCGTCGCTGCCGCCTCCGGTGGACGGCAGGCCATCAGCCTGCTCATGACCGGGCAGCAGCCCGTCGACGTCGTCCTGCTGGACAGCGACATGCCGGATATGGACGGCGCCCAGACCGCCAGAGCGATCTACGAGCGCTTCCCCAGGATGCCCATTGTCATGTTCACCGTCTTCAGCCGCGACGAGATGCTCACCGATGCCCTGGCCGAAGGCGTCAACGGCTTCATCACCAAGGACGAGAGCACGGAGAACGTCGCTGCGGCGCTGCTGCGCGCCAGCCGCGGCGAGCCCGTCATGTCCTTGCGCCCCACGAAGATGCTCGTCGACGCCTACCAGTCCGAGCAGAAACGCGCCACCGCGGAGGCCCGCATCCAGGAGCTGGTCAACGAGCTGCCGCCCCGCCTCCAGGACATCTACACCTGCCTCCTGGAGGGTCTGACCAACCGGCGCATCGCCCGTAAGCTCGGCATCTCCGAGAACACCGTGCGCATCTACGTCTCCGAGGTCCTCCACCGCCTCGGCCACACCTCGCGCACCGAGCTCATCGCCGCAGCCCTGGGGAAACTAGGAGCCACGACAACCACAACCGGCACCTGGGGCGGAACGAGCCCCGGCGCCCCTACGCTGAGGCCATGAACGCCGCCACCACCCACCCGTTGCCCCGCCGCGTCTCGGAGATCTTCACCCCCGCTCGCTGGCGGGAGGTGCCCGGATTCCCCCACGCCGAGGCCGACACGGACACCTCCCAGCAGCGGACGGAGGCCCTCACGGACATCACCTACCACAGAGGCTGCGTCCGGGGCGAGGACGGCATCTGGCTCCAGGACCTGCCGGTGGTCCGTGTGGCCTTCAATCGGCCCGAGGTGCGCAACGCCTTCCGCCCCCGCACCGTCGACGAGCTCTACCGGGTCCTGGACCACGCGCGCATGAGCGGCGACGTCGGCGCCGTCATCCTCACCGGCAACGGCCCTCCCCCGCGACGGCGGCTGGGCCTTCTCCTCCGGCGGCGACCAGCGCATCCGCGGCCGGGACGGCTACCGCTACGAGCGGGAGACCACACCCGACACATCACAGGAGCCCCCGACTGCCGCCGGCAGGACCGACGACCACGCCTACAGCCACGAGGCGGACGTCGCCGCCACCCAGGCCCGCCTCGACACCGCGCGGGCCGGTCGGCTCCACATCCTGGAGGTTCAGCGCCTCATCCGCACCATGCCCAAGGCGGTCATCGCCGCCGTTCCGGGCTGGGCCGCCGGCGGCGGTCACAGCCTCAACGTCGTGTGCGACCTGTCGCTGGCCTCGATCGAGCACGCACACTTCAAGCAGACCGATGCTGATGTCGGCAGCTTCGACGCCGGCTACGGCTCCGCGCTCCTGGCCCGCCAGGTCGGAGACAAGCGCGCCCGCGAGATCTTCTTCCTGGCCCGCACCTACGACGCCGTCACCGCCGAGCGCTGGGGCGTCGTCAATGAGGCGGTCCCCCACGCCGAGCTCGAGGAACGGGCCCTGGAGTACGCGGCCACCGTCGCGGGCAAGTCCCCGCAGGCCATCCGCATGCTCAAGCTCGCCTTCAACCTGGCCGACGACGGCCTGGCCGGCCAGCAGGTCTTCGCCGGTGAGGCCACGCGTCTGGCCTATATGACCGACGAGGCCGTCGAGGGGCGCGACGCGTTCCTCCAGCGCCGCACCCCCGACTGGTCACCCTTCCCGTACTACTTCTGACCCTGGGCCGTCATTGCTATCGCACCCAAGAACTCACGGTCGATATGTCGAGGACATTCAGAATCATGCCGGGTACCGGATCAGAAAGAATATCCTGAAAAGGAGTTCATGCTCCCGGAATTCTCCGCAGACTCCTACCTGGGGCGGAAAAAGAAGGATCATTGTTTTCCGTTTATCGCGGCGACGACGGCCCTCGCTGAGCGGCGCTTCCGCCAGACCTCAGGAAACCGTGGAATGACGGGAGATCCCCTCAGAGACACTGACATCCATCAGCATTGGGGTCAGCCCCTTCAGAGCGACTTCACTGTTATCTACCTCACACTCCGGGTGCTCGTGCCGCCCCGTCACCCGTCGACCCGCGCTAGGGCCTGTTATGTAAGTCGTTTGAGCCAGTGGTCGATGCTGGCGATGTGGATGGTTGCTCGGTAGCGTACGGCGAGCTTGTCGTAGCGGGTGGCCAGGGCTCGGTGGTGCTTGAGGTGGCTGAAGCCGCGTTCCACGGCGTTGCGGTCCTTGTAGACGGCGGCGTCGAAGGCTGGTGGGCGTCCGCCGCGTGGGCCCCTGGCCTTGCGGTGGGCGGCCTGGTCGGCCTTGACGGGGATCGTGGCGCGGATGTGGTGGGCGCGCAGCCAGGCCCGGTTGGCTCGTGAGGAGTAGGCCTTGTCGGCCAGCACCCGCCGCGGTCGCCGGCGGGGCCTGCCCGGGCCATGGTGCGCCAGGCGGATCGCCTCCAGCACCGGGACCATCATGGGGCAGTCCGCAACCTGTCCCGCACTGAGCACGCAGGCGAGCATCCCGCACCCCGCATCGACGGCGGCGTGGATCTTGGTCGACCACCCTGCCCGGCACACTCCCAGGGCGTGATCGTCCGGCTCGCCGTCCACCGTGCGGGGGCTGTCGCGGCGGGCGCCAGCGGCGTGCACGTGGGCCCGGCAGACGGTGGAGTCCACCGACACCTCGTCCCACACCGCCTCGGGTCCCTGGGCGGTGACCACCGCGGATGCCAGCTCACGCTCCAGGTGCTCCCAGACCCCGGTGACCTGCCAGGAGCGGAATAGTGCGTAGGCCCTCCACCAGGGCCCGTAGCGATCCGGGATGTCGCGCCACGGGCACCCCGTCCTGGTTCGGTAGCGCACCGCGTCGACCAGGCCACGCAGGCCGTAGGTGCGCGGCCTGCCGGTGGTGGGCAGCTCGGGAAGCAGCGGCGCCAGCAGCCCCCACTGCGCGTCGGTGAGGTCATGACGACCTCCAGCGTGTGCGTCTATCCTGGGCACCTGAGGCCTCCGGTTTGATCACGTGATGACTTGACACCACCCGTGATACCCCGGAGGCCTCACCCACACCCAGCCACCACGCCGCCAACCACCACCCCTTCCGCAACAGGCCCTAGGCGGAGTCCCCGGTGGGGCCGGCCGAGGTGCGGGGGACGGCGAGCCGGTCGCGGTGCCGGTCTGGTCGGCGTCCTCACTCACGCGCAGGGTGACCAGGGGCGGCGTCGTCGGCCGAGCCGATCCGCCGGCCGGCTCCATGGTGATGACGATCTGCTGGCCGGGCTTGGGCATGATGTCGAGGAAGGAGAAGCCGGCCCCCTCCCGGGGGTCGTAGACGCCCAGCGAGGTGGTTGTCTCCCCCTCTTTGAGCCAGACCTGGAGGCTGCGCCCGCCGGCGGACTCCTTCATGGCGGCAGGCAGGGTCAGCGCGGTCATGCTCATGTCCCGGGACCAGGTGAGGGTCGCGACGTGTCCGTCGGGCATCGTGTCGGTCACCCGCTGGACGTCCTGGGCCTGGTTGAGGTGGGCGTAGTGCTGGGTCGGTGCCATGGAGTTCTTCATGGAGTCCATGGCCTCATCGACCGTGCCCCGCGCGCTCCAGCGCCCCACACCGATGCCGACGCCGAGCAGGACCACCGCGGCGGCGGCCCGCAACAGGCCGGTGCGCCAGGCCGAGCGGCGTCGGCGGTGCGCATCGAGGCTGACGACGGAGGAGTCCACCGAGTCGCGGTCACTGCCACCATCACTGCCACCATCACTGCCGCCGGTGGCCTCACCGACATCACCGGAGCCCTCCTCCGCAGTGCCGCCGGTGGCCTCATCGGACTGCTCCGTCCGAGGCTCGCGCGCAATGGCCTCCAGAAGGGAGGCGCGGATCGCGGCCGGCGGGGTCACGGGCCGCAGCGAGGACCCCAGCAGGGCGGCCGTCTCCGAGTCGAGCTCGTCGTCGAAGCGCTCGACATCGTCTCCACTCCGCGCGCCGTTGACTCCCTCGGCGCCCTGCGCATCGGCGCCGCCGTTGACGGTGTCCTCGTGAGTCTTGTCGCGATCGCTCATGACTGCGACCCCAGCTCTCGTCGTAACCGTGCCATTCCGTCCCTGATGCGGGTTTTGACCGTTCCCAGCGGCGTGTTCGTGCGGCGGGCGATCTCGCGATGGGTCAGGCCCGTGAAGTAGGCCAGCTCGATGGTGGAGCGGTAGGGCTCCCCCACCGCCTCGAGCGCCCGGTGCACCTGCTCGCCCACGAGTCTGTCCTCGACCTGCTGGACCGTCTGGTCGACGTCGGGCATGTAGTCATGCCATCGGCTCTCCCGGTCCCGGGAGGACTGGGAGGAGCGGACCCGGTCGATGGCCCGGCGCCTGGCCATGGTCACCAGCCAGGCCCGGACGCTGCCCCGCGCTTGGGAGTAGGAGCCGGCCGTGCGCCACACCTCGAGGAAGACCTCCTGGAGAACCTCCTCGCTCTGGGCGCGGTCGACGACGATCTGCAGGATCAGCGCGAACAGTCGGGAGGACCAGGCGTCGTAGAGGCGGGTGAAGGCGTCGGCGTCACCGTCGGCAACCTGCGCGATCCACTCCCCCTCAGAGCTGCTGGAACTACTGCTTGTCACAGGGGAATGGTAGGCGAGTCCGCGGGCGGAGACGGTGCGCGTCCCGGTCCGCGCCTCCAGCGTCGCCAGGCTCATCGCACCGTCTCCTCGGTCGTCCCTGCCCTCACCGTCGGGTCACCCGAAGGTGAAGGAGTACAGCTGCAGCCCGGGCGAGGCCTCCAGCTCGAGCTCACCTGATCCCGCCTCGTCGGTACGGACCAGCTCCATCCCGTTGGGCACGCCTGAGACGTGGGTGGTGCGGGTCTTCCCGTTGACCGTCCAGGTCAGGTCCCCCTCGCCGGAGACGACGAGGTTGACCTGCTTGCCGCGGTAGGACAGGCGCAGGCGGCCCTTGCCCTCGGCCGGGGCGATGGACTGCGGCTCCACTTTCCACGTTCCGTCCAGGGCGAAGGTGTCGGCCTGGAGGCGGGAGGGGAACGAGAAGGCGTGCTGCCCCTTCTGGAGGGTCCCCTGCGCGAAGCCGGAGGCACGGTCCGATCCCAGGTAGGTCTCGGGGGTGCGGGGGCTGTTGGTACCCGCGTCGTCGTTCGCCTCGGAGAAGACGGGGGCGGGAAGGGTCACCTTCGGATTGGCCTGCGTGAGCAGCTCGCGGACGAGCTTCTCCGTGGCGGCCTCCCCGCCCTCACCGACGTGGGTCTGGCGGACGTTGCCCTGGGCGTCGGCCAGGTAGTGGGCGGGCCAGTAGTGGTTGTCGAAGTTGGTCCAGGTGGTCAGGTTGGAGTCGACGGCCACGGGGTAGGTGATGCCGAGGCTCTTCACGCCGCCGCGCACGTTGTCCACCTCCTTCTCGAAGGCGTACTCCGGGGAGTGGACGCCGATCACCTGCAGGCCGGAGGCGGCGTAGGTCTCGTGCAGCTTCTCGATGCCGGGGATCGAGCGCTGGCAGTTGATGCACGAGTAGGCGAAGAAGTCGACCAGTGTGACCTTGCCGGCGCGACCCTGCTGGGTCAGGGGCCGGTCGCCGGGCGTGTTGATCCAGGCCACCGCGCCGTCGATGGCGGGAAGGGGGCCGCAGTCACCGAGAGCGGTGGCCCCGGGGCGGCAGGCCCCGGAGGAGTCACTGTGAAGGAGGTCGTCGGTGCGGGCCTGAAGGGAGGCCGTGTAGTCGGGCAGGCGGCGCTGGAGCGCGGCCGGGGCGTCCAGAACCAGCGCCACGGCCAGCCCGAGCATGACGACACCGGCGGTGACGCGGATGGCGCGCTGGCGGGTGCGGAAGGCTCGGATCCTCTCCGTGATGCCGCGTCCGGCCAGGGCGAAGGCCAGCAGCGGGATCGCCGTGCCGACGGCGAAGGACACGGCCAGTGCGACGGTGTCGGCGCCGATCCGCCCGGTGGCGCCCGCGACGGCGACGGCCGCGAGGACCGGGCCGGCACAGGGCACGTACGCGGCTCCCAGAACCAGGCCCAGAAGGAAGCCGTTGGAGGGATTCGTCGAACCGCCGAAGCGCTGGAAGCGCGCGAAGGGACGCTCCAGGATCTCCATGACCTTTGGGACCATCATGCCCAGGCCGATCAGGGCGAGCATGACGATGCCGATCCAACGGATGAGGTCCTGCGGCAGGTGGAGCAGGCTCAGCAGGGTCGACCCCAGGAGCGTGAAGATCGTGAAACTGACCACAAGGCCGGTCACCACGAGGTAGGGGTGGAAACGGGAGGCGAAGCCGCCGTCGGCCTCCTTGTCATCACCGTCATCACCGCGCACGCCCTGCGCTCCTGCGGAGAGGAGGATGACGGGGAGCACGGGAAGAACGCACGGGGAGATCCCCGTGATGAGTCCTCCCAGCAGCCCGACGGCCACCAGACTCGAGACGGTTGTCACGATAATTCACCCTTTCGGTCCGTTTCTTGTTGCTAGTCTCGAAAGAGGTTCGGAGCCATCGGCAACGGGGATTGTCGAACAACCACATAGCCGCCTATGACGATCGTCACTCACGACGGGTGTCGTCAGGCTCATTCTCGAGCTCCGTGAACGGCGACGACTCCGGATCCGCAAGAGCGGGCCATCCCGCACTGACACTGCACCAGCAACCGCATAGGAGATCTCATGCGATTCACCGCTACACGTGCCAAGACCCTCGCCACCTCGCTCCTCATCGTCACCGCCGGACTCGGTCTGGCAGCCTGCTCGGGTTCCGGCTCGAGCGACTCGACCACTCCCGCCACCAAGCAGACCGCGGGCAAGACCAGCGACGGTGGCGCGGCCACGCCCAGCGCTGACAGCAAGGTGACCGGTGGCGCCACCGGTGGAGGCAGCCAGCCCACCGCTCCCCAGGGCCAGCAGCAGGGTGGTGCTGACAGCAGCGCCGGCACCCAGCAGGGTGGCCAGCAGCCGGGCCAGCAGGGCGGCGACAACCAGCAGGGCGGTCAGCAGCCGGGCCAGCAGGGTGGCCAGCAGCCGGGCCAGCAGGGCGGTGACAACCAGCAGGGTGGCCAGCAGCCGGGCGGCTCCATCCAGGGCGACAACCAGCAGGGTGGTCAGCAGCAGGGCGGCGCCGAGAGCAGCGCCGGCGCCCAGCAGCCGGGCCAGCAGGGCGGCGGCAACTGAGCCGGGAGACCTGTACTACCCATCTGGCGAGGGCCTCGATTGCAGCAACGGCTGCGGCGAGGCCCTCGCCGGCTTTCAACTCACGTAACAGCGCCTCAGCCTCATCACGGCGCACAGGACGCGACCGGAGGGGATCACGATAACGTTGCGGCTCGGCCGCCCCCCATGCCAGGCTTCCGGGAGGCCGGGGCGGCGGACAACGGACGACCAGGACACCGTTCGATCTGCAAGCCGTCCACCGCCCCGGTCCCCGCACCCGTTCCCAACATCTGGAGACCCCCATGCTGTCCACCCTGCTGGAGAAGACCGACCCGCGCGGCGGCGAGTCGGAACCGCGATCGTCGTCGGCGTCATCGGAGGCTTCTTCTCCGCCATCGTCAAGTTCGGCTGGGAGGTTCCCTTCCCGCCCCGCACCCCGGAGCGCAACGCCACCAACCCGCCCCAGCAGCTCCTTGAGCAGCTGGGGATGAGCCCGGAGCAGTCCCACACCGGCGTCACCTTCAACGGCAACGAGGGCTGCCGATCTACTCCTTCATCATCCACTTCAGCTTCGCGATCGTCTTCGCCGTCTTCTACTGCGTCATGGCGGAGTACTACAAGTCGATCACTCTGTGGCAGGGGGCCGCCTTCGGTCTGCTCGTGTGGGTGGGGGCGCACCTGGTGCTCATGCCGCTGACGGGCACCGTCCCCTCGCCCTTCCCGTGGGTCGCCGGCGGGCAGACCTGGGCGGAGCACTTCTCCGAGGCGCTGGGGCACGTCATCTGGTTGTGGTCGATCGAGCTCGTGCGCCGGGACGTGCGCAACCGCATCACCCACCAGCCCGACCCGTGGGTTCCGCTCGACGCCGAACCGGCCCGCTGAGTCCTCAGGGATCGGCTCGTCTCTCGTAGCGTGGGCTGCACCGCATGAGGCGGTGCAGCCCACGCTGTTTGGCTGTCACCCGCCCAACCACTCGATCAGGAGGAGCAGCCATGGTCACACTCATCACCGGAGCGTCGTCGGGGATCGGTGAGGAGTTCTCCCGCCGCTACGCGGCCAGGAGGCACGATCTCGTTCTGGTGGCCCGCAGGCAGGACAAGATCGACGCTCTGGCCAAGGAGCTCCGCAAGGAGCACGGTGTGGAGGTCACCGCCATCTCCCTGGACCTGTCCGAGCCTGACGCCGCCCAACGACTGTGGAACGAGACCGACCGCAGAGGTCTGGACGTTGACGTTCTTGTCAACAATGCCGGCTTCGGCACCGGGAAGGACGTCGCCGACGACGCCCCCGAACGCCTGGAGCAGGAGGTGCGCCTCAACTGTCTTGCGGTGGTGGGCCTGACGGCCAGGTACCTGCCGGCGATGCGCGAGCGCCGGAGCGGCACGATCATCAACGTCTCCTCCGCCGCCGCCTTCCAGCCGATGCCCCACATGGCCGTCTACGGGGCCACCAAGGCATTCGTGCTCTCCTTCACCGAGGCGCTCTGGCGAGAGACGAGGAGGGACGGCATCCGTGTGCTGGCCGTGTGCCCCGGATCCACAGACACCCCGTTCTTCGAGGTCTCCGACGAGGGCACGGTCGTCGGCAGGCTCCGTTCCACGCGCCAGGTCCTCGATACGACGATGCGCGCCCTGAGAGGAAGCGGTCCCAGCGTTGTCGATGGGCTGGGGAACGCCGTCGTCGCACGATTCGTCACCCGTGTCCTTCCCAAGCGGGCGCTCCTGGCGGCAGTGGACCGGGTGTTCCGTCACTAGGAGGGCTCCGGCTCCGACCGCAGGTACCCGGAGGCTTGAGGTCCGGGCTACCAGGGAAGAAAGCCCGGGTAGGACTCGAAGGGGTAAAGGCGTCTGGGCAGGTACTGCTTCTGCTCCGCCCACTCGATGAGGGCGCGCCAGTCGCGGGCGATGCGCTCCTGCGCCTCCTGACGCCGGTCGTCAGGGTGAGACAGGCGCACGAATCCGGGGAACGATCGTCGATGCGTCGTCAAAGCTGCCAGAAGTAGCGCTGCTCCTCGAAAGCCTCGGCCAGCGCCAGACGGTCCGCGAGCGGGAGACCCGCCACCGGAACAGGGCGATCGCCTGAACCACCCCAGGCCCTCGACGAACCCGGTCCCACTGCTCCATGGTCGTCAGATGCAGCGCCAGGTTGTGGGTATCAGGGAGGCGTCAAGCCGTTGCATCGTCGTGAGCCCCCTCGTCGAGGTTCACACGCGCCGTCTCGCGAAAGGTCACCCACGGGGATGTCGGTTTGCGCCACCACCAGCATCCGATGAACCGGAAGATGTGCACGCCCGAGGCGTTGAACACGGTGAAGCTCAGCAGCCGGTACCCCATGAGAGAGGCCACGAGCAGGGCCACCGAGCACAAAGGGCCCCGTCCCTGGTTCGGCTGGAGGCACTCGTCGCCAGCTCAGAAGAACTCCAGCGGCGATTCCTCGCGGTTGCGCTCAGGGGAGGAACAGAAGAGATGCAGCAGGATGTAACTCGGGCTGCGCAGTGCCGTGAAGACGAGGAATCGCCGCTCGATCCAGCGGGATGGAACCAGCGCCCAGTCGATGTACTTCGTTGACGCCCTGAGATCTCCCCGCATGAGACTGACGCTCTCCGGAGCCGGGGCTCACAGGGTGATGATGACGGTGGCGGCGGCGAAGACGATGCCGTAGGCCAGTTCCAGCAGGCCCGCGTCGCGCAGGGAGGCGATGAGATCGCGTCCCCGGGCGCCGGAGCGCACCGGCGCGGTGGCTCGCCGGACCAGCGGTAGGAGCAGGAGCGGCGCGGCCAGCGCGATGACCAGGGTCAACAGTGGGCTGATGTGGCCCCCGCCGTCGACGGGGCTGGCCGATCCGGTCTCACGCGCCCACACCAGGGCGACGGCCCCCAGGAGCAGGGGCACGTGAAGCATGAGGGAGAAGGCGCGCCGGGCGCCCCCCTTCCCCAGGCGGACCGCCAGGGTCATCTTGCCGTGGGCGGGGTCGGTGTCGATGTCGCGCAGGTTGTTGACCATGAGCAGGGAGCAGGCGAGCAGGCCGATCCCGCAGGCCGAGGGCCACAGCCACCCCGGCACCGTACCGGCCTGGACGTAGGTGGTGCCCACCGTGGCCACCAGGCCGAAGAAGACGAAGACGAAGACCTCCCCCAGGCCGGCGTAGCCGTAGGGGTGGGAGCCTCCGGTGTAGAACCATGCGGCCGCGATCGCCGCGGCGCCGACGGCGAGCAGCCACCACTGGCCGGTCAGCACCACCAGCCCCAGGCCCAGGAGACCTCCGATCCCGAAGCAGCCGAAGGCGGCGAGCTTGACGGTGCGGGGGGCGACCTGCCCGGATGCGGTCAGGCGGGAGGGCCGGTGCGATCGTCATCGGTGCCGCGCACGCCGTCGGAGTAGTCGTTGGCCAGGTTGCAGCCGATCTGCAGCGCCAGGGCCACGCCCGCGGCCAGAAGGCTCCGCACCACTGAGAGCTCCCCCATCGCGGCGGCGGCCCCAGCGCCCAGGATGACGGGGGCGACGGCGGCCGGCAGGGTGCGCAGACGCACCACCTCCCCCCAGCTGGTGGCGCGGGAGGCCGCTGTCCTGCGCGTGCTCGCCGTTCTCGCCGCTCACGGCTTCCTCCGATCCTCTCGCAGTCCTCTAGGGTAGGCGGCAGTGACCCTACCAGCGCCGTGGCCCTCACCGGTGCGAGCGCCTGAGCCGCCCATCGGCCGGTGAGGCAGCCGGCACCCTGATCGCCGGAAGGACCTCCGTGAGACACCCCGATCCCCGTCCTCGTACTCCTTCACCCGGGTCTGAGCCTGCCGCGTCTGAGCCCTCGGTGGGCGAACGCGCCCTGGGAGCACTGACCGGGCTGGCCCTCGGCGACGCACTGGGGATGCCCACCCAGTCGATGAGCCCGGCACAGATCCGCCGGTGCTACGGCTCGATCACCGGACTGCGCGACGCCGTCGCCGAGCAGCCCATCGCCCCCTCCATGCCTGCGGGCAGCGTCACGGACGACACCGAGCAGGCTCTCATCCTGGCCGGTCTCCTCATCGACGGTGGCGGCCGCATCGACCCCCACCAGCTCGCCGATGCCCTCCTGCGCTGGGAGGACGATATGCGCGCCCGCGGTTCCCTGGACCTGCTGGGGCCCTCCACCAAGCTCGCTCTGGAGCGGGTGCGCGCCGGGGCCGACCCGCGCTGCACCGGCAGGGAGGGCACCACCAACGGCGCCGCGATGCGGGTGGCTCCGGTGGGCATCGCCTTCTCCCTGAGCACCGACGGCGACGCGCTGGCCCAGGCCGTTCACGCCTCCTGCCTGGTCACCCACGACACCCGGCAGGGCTTTCGAGGCCGCTGGGCTCCTGGCCGCAGCGGTCAGCGCGGCCATCGACGGCGTCGACGCGTCGGGGGCGCTGAAGGCGGCGCTGGACTTCGTGGCCGCCCACCCCGAGGAGGGCCACTGGACGGAGAGGGCCTCCGTCGCCGCCCGCACGCGCCTGGCCCTGGAGACGAGTCGCGACCTGCACGGGGACGCCCTGGCCGAGCATCTGCGCACCTACATCGGGACCTCGGTGGAGTCGGCCGAGTCGGTCCCCTGCGCTCTGGTGATCGTGCGGGAGTTCGCGCAGCGGCCCCTGGACGGGCTGTGCTTCGCCGCCGAGCTCGGGGGAGATACCGACACGATTGCCGCGATGGCCGGTGCGGTCCTGGGGGCGAGCTCACCCCACCTTCTTCCCGCCGAGCCGGTCCGTCAGGTAGTGGCGCGCTCCAGGCTGAGACTCGCCCCGGTCTGCGAGGCGCTGCTGGCGCTCCGTGGCGGTATCGGGCGCTCCCGGAAGGCCTCTCCGGAGCGGAGGCGGCCATGACGGGACGGGTCATTCACACCGGCCAGGTCGTCATCGACCTCACCTTGAGGATCGAGGCGATCCCAGAGCCCGGCGGTGACGTGTTCGCCAGCGAGTCCTCCATGGCCGTCGGCGGTGGCTTCAACGTCCTGGCCGCCGCTCGCAGGCTGGGTGTCGAGACCCTGTACGCCGGGCCACTGGGTGAGGGACCCTTCGCCGAGGCGGCCCGCGAGGCCTTGGAGACGATCGGGGTGGATCATGTCGGCCCGGTCGCACCCGGCGACCAGGGCTACTGCGTGGCCATGACCGACGCGAGAGCCGAACGCACCTTCATCTCCACCTGCGGGGCCGAGACTCGTGGCCCGGTGGATGCCTTCGACCACCTGGAGGTGAGCGGCGACGACGTCGTCTACCTCTCCGGCTACTCCCTGGCCGATGATGCCTCCAGGACGGCGCTGGAGCGGCTGGCCGGGAGACTGATCGAGGCCCGGGCGGGGTGCACGGCACTGTTCGACGTCTCCCCCATGGTTGACTCGATCCCCATGAGCGCTTTGGAGCGCATCGGTGGACTGGCACCCATCTGGTCCCTCAATGAGCGTGAGGCCGGGCTGCTCGCCGGCCGTCTGGGGCTGCGTGTGGAGATCGGCGACCACGGTGCTGCCTGCGAGACGCTGGCGTCCAGGCTCGGCATCGTCCTGGTACGGGCCGGGGAGCAGGGTTCCTGGTTCTCCGACGGAGACGGGGCGTGCCATACCCCGAGCATCCCGGTGACACCGGTGGACACCAACGGGGCCGGGGACGCGCACTCCGGTGTCCTGGCCGCGGCCCTGGCCAGGGGCGTCGATCTGACGACGGCGTTGCGCTGGGCGAATGTGGCCGGCGCCCTGACCACGACGTGCTTCGGCCCGGCGACCTGCCCGAGTGAGGCGGATATCAGGGCCCTGGCGTAGGAGGCTCCGACGTCACGTCCGTCGCGGCCGCGGCGAGGAGCCGGGCGACCCCTCGCCGGTCGACCTTCCCGCTGGGGCGCAGCGGCAGGGCCTCCAGGACGACGACCCGTTTGGGAGCGTGGGCGCCGTCCAACCGGGCACGGACCGCCTCACGCAGGGCGGCGCCGTCACACCCGGGCCAGCGGGGCCCGCTGCCGGCCCGGCTCGAGCACGACGGCGGCGACCACGCGGCTTCCCCACTTCTCATCGGGCAGGCCGACGACGCAGGCCTCGGCAACGCCGTCGATGGCGGTGAGGACCTCCTCGACCCGGCGGGGCTCGACCTTGACGCCCCCGGTGATGATGACGTCGTCCAGGCGGCCCAGGACCTCCAGGCGCCCGTCGGGGTGCAGTCGGCCGCGGTCGGAGGTGGCCAGGATGCGCTTGCCGCCGCTGCGGTGGAAGCCCTCGCCGTCATCGGGTCTGTCGCCGGGCCTGCGGCCAGAGGGGCGGAGGTAGCCCTCGGCCAGGACCGGACCGGAGAGGAGGATGCGGCCGGCGCCCTCGGCGTCGGGGTCCTGGATGGCGACCTCGACGCCTGCCAGGGGGCGGCCGTTGTAGACGCAGCCCCCACCGGTCTCGCTCATGCCGTAGGTGGTGACCACGGTGACGCCCGCCCTGCGGGCCCGGGCCAGCAGCGCCGGGTCGGCGGCGGCGCCGCCCAGGAGGACGGCGTCGGCATCCGACAGGGCCCGGCCGGCCACCGGGTCCTGCAGGACGCGCACCAGCTGGGTGGGGACCAGGGAGACGTAGAGCCGGGAGGCGGCCGCCCCAGTGGACAGGCGCGCCGAGTCCAGGGCGTCCGCGAGCGCCGTCGGGCTGAATCCTGCGCTCGTGTCGACCACGACGGGCTCGGTTCCGGCCTCCAGGGAGCGGATGAGGATCTGCAGGCCGGCGACGTGGTGGGCGGGCAGGGGCAGGAGCCAGGTTCCCCGGGCCGCCGAGGCGCGCGTGGGTGGCGCGGGCGGAGGCAAAGAGGGCGGCGGCGCTCATGGCGATGAGCCGGCCGGTGCCGGTGGTGGAGCCGGAGGTGCGCAGGATGAGGTCGGTGCGCGCGGGGATGCGGGTGATACGGCGGCTCAGGTCGGCGCGGACCCGGGCGGGTCCTCCCGGGGCCGATTGGGTACGAGCAGAGGCTGCGGCACATCCGTCCGGTCCTCCCTTCCACGGGGGCGGCGGGGGCGGGGTGGTCACCACGGTCGGTGAGCAGGCCGCGCAGGGCCAGGCGCTCAGCGAGGGCGGCGCGCAGGGCGGCGACGTCGTCGGGGGCGGTTCCGCCGGTCAGGAGGCGGAGGGCGGGCTGGGTGGGCACGGCATGATCGTGCCACGGCCCCGGCCGGATGGGGTGAGCGGGTGCGCAGGCGGGAGGGGCCGGGCAGTGAGGGGCCTGCGGGATCGTCCGGCTCGGTTAGGGTTGGCCCATGCGTATCGTCCTCATCGTCCTGGTGTTCGCCCTGACGCTGTACGCCCTGCTGGACTGCGCACGCACGCCGGATGAGAGCATGCCGGCGCGGATGCCGAAGTACCTGTGGATCACCCTGATCGTCCTGTTCCCGACCATCGGCCCGATCGCCTGGATCATCGTCTCGAGGGTCAGGGCCGCCGAGGAGCGCGGCGGTTACGTCGAGCCCACCGTGTGGTCCTCCCGGGAGGGCACGACCTTCCGTCGTCCGCAGCGCGCCCGTCCCACGGCGCCCGACGACGACCCGGAGTTCCTCAGGGGCCTGGAGCAGGACATCCGCCGTCGCCGGCACCGCCCGCCAGAGCCCGCCGGTGGTCACGACGCCGGCAGCGGCGATGAGGGCAGCAACGCGGGCAAGGCCGGTGGGGCCGGCGAGGACGCCGGCGGCGATGAGACGGGCGAGACCGACCGCTCCGAGACCGACCAGCACTGACCAGCACTGACCAGCACTGACCAGCACTGACCAGCACTGACCGGGAGCACACCGGCCCGGCCGCGCTGCTCCGGCCTCAGGGCAGGGCGGCGCGCGTCTGGGGCCAGGGAGTGGTGTCGACGTCGTAGCCGTGGGCGGCGGCGTGGATGAGCCAGTCGCCGGGGATCCAGGTGCGCCCGATGAGCTGGGGGTGCTCGGGCATGTAGCGCACCGACCACAGGATGAGGACGAGCTCGGCCCACTGGGCCCGGATCTTGAGACGCACCGAGCCGGAGGCGTTGGCGGCGGCGATGACGATCTCTCCGGTGGCGGTGAGCTGGACCTCCTGGATGTCGGCGTAGGAGATGGGCATGACGCCCTCCCCCGTGCCCAGGTAGATGCCGTGGGTGGACACGGTCAGGCGGGCGCCGGCCAGGTGGCGCCACTTCTCGACGGCGTCGGCCTCGGCGGCGCGTCGGCGCCGGTGGTTGAGGTAGGCCTGTCCGCCGAAGAAGGCAGCCGTCAGTGCCAGGCCGACGGGACCGCCGGCCAGGAAGAAGCCTCGGGAGGGGTTGTAGGTGGCGTCCCCGCGCCGCCACAGGAGCAGCTCGGCGTCGCAGGTGGCCAGCATGACCTCGCCGGATCCCAGGGCCGGGCGTACGGGGTCGATGGTCGGCGAGACCGGGTTGGGGCGGCGGCCCTGGCGGGTGGCGGTCAGGACGGCGGCGGTGTGCCACCACACGAAGTCCTGCCCTGTCCAGGGGCGGCGCGGGGCAGGGCGAGCGCGGCCGGGACGGATGACCTCACCGGGGGGCCGGCGCGACGACCTCGCCGCCGACAGGACGTGAGGGCGGCTGCTGGGTCACCGGGCCGCCTCGGTGCGCCCGTCGCGGCGCGACGCTGCCGGTGGCGGGGCGGGCGGAGGAGGTGCCGGGGACCATGTCGCGGGCCTGGCGCAGCAGGTCACCGGCCGGCTCCCAGTAGGCCAGCCCCACGAGGGTGCGGTCCTCGAAGGTCAAGGAGGTCAGGAGGCCAGGGCACACTGGCGTCGGCGCGGGTCGTGGGCCAGGGAGCGCCCCTCCAGGAAGAGGCGCAGCGACCAGACGGGCAGCTGGTGGGAGACGAGGAGCGCCTCGTGGCCCTCGGCGAGGTCGAGCGCGGAGACGACGGCGCCGCGCATGCGCTCGACGATCTCCCGGTAGGGCTCGCCCCAGGAGGGGCGCAGCGGGTTGACGTAGCTGGACCAGTGGGTGGGGCGGGCCAGGACCCAGCGGTTACGGTTGACGGCCACCCCCTCAAAGGCGTTGCCGGCCTCGATGAGTCGGGGATCCGTCGTCGGCACCAGGCCGAAGGCCGCGGCCGTGGGGGCGCCGGTCTCCCGGGCCCGCTCCAGGGGCGAGGTGATGACCTGGGTGATGTCGTGCCCGGAGGCGGACAGGACATCGGCGACCTGCTGGGCCATCTGGTGGCCCAGGGTCGACAGATGGTACCCGGGCAGGCGGCCGTAGAGAATGCCCTCGGGGTTGTGCACCTCGCCGTGCCGCATGAGGTGGATCGTCGTGCGCGCCATGCGGTGATTCTCGCACGCTCGTCGGCAACGGTCAGCCACCGGGCACCGTAGGGTGTCCCCATGACGACTCGCAGTGCATGGGGTCTCGGTCTGGCGACCGTGACTGACGACGGCAACACCCTCGACGTGTGGTACCCCCACCCGGTTCTCGGCGACGAGCCCGCGGACGGGCACGCCGACCTCCTGGCCTCCCTGAGCGCCATGGAGCGCCGCGATGAGGCCCGCGGCGTCCATACCACCGTGGTGCGCACCTGGGCCGACCTCGACGACGCCCCCCAGACCGTGGCCGGCGCCTACCTGCGCCTGCACGCGCTGTCCCACCGTCTGGCCAGGCCCAACACCGTCAACCTGGACGGGATCTTCTCCCGCCTTCCCAACGTGGTGTGGACCTCCGCGGGCCCCTGCCGCACTGAGGACTTCGAGACCACTCGCATGCGGCTGCGCGCCGCCGTGGGGCGTCCCATCCAGGTGCACTCGGTGGACAAGTTCCCCCGCATGACCGACTACGTGCTGCCCTCGGGGGTGCGGATCGGCAACGGCGCGAACGTGCGCCTGGGCGCCTACCTGTCCGAGGGCACCACGGTCATGCACTCCGGCTTCGTCAACTACAACGCCGGGACGCTGGGCCGCTCCATGGTCGAGGGCCGAGTCTCCCAGGGGGTTGTCATCGGTGACGGCTCAGACGTCGGCGGCGGCGCCTCCACAATGGGCATGCTCTCGGGCGGCGGGCGCCAGTGCGTGGCCCTGGGCGAGCGCTGCCTGCTGGGGGCGAACTCGGGGCTCGGGATCCCGCTGGGTGACGACTGCGTCGTCGAGGCCGGCCTGTACCTGACGGCCGGGACGAAGGTCTCCCTCATGCCGCAGGGAGGTGTGGTGCCCGGCAACCACGGCCTGTTCAAGGAGCCGCGCGTGGTCTCGGCCCGCGAGCTGGCCGGCGCCTCCAACGTCCTGTTCCGCCGCAACTCCCAGTCCGGCGCCGTCGAGGCGCTGGCCCGCGGCGGCAAGAGCATTGAGCTGGGCTCGACGCAGCACGCCGACCAGTAGGGCCTCTCTCCTCCGCCGCGCTTCTCGTTCCGGCCGCCTTCCGCCTCAACCGCGGGAGGCGGCCGATCGCGTTGGACGGACGGCCGAAACACTAGGTGTACTTCCTTGGGAGGTTGTGAACGGGGCTGGGGTTGTGTGAAGGCCTCCGGCAGGATGTGGGTTGACACACTCGCATCACTGACCGGAGGCCTTCATGACCCACGCTAACGCACCGCTGACCCCTGAGGGGCGTCGTCGTCTTGCTCGTCTGGTGGTGGAAGAGGGCTGGCCCGTGCGCCGGGCGGCTGAACGCTTCCAGGTCTCGCCGGCCACCGTCAGCCGGTGGGTGGGCCGGTACCGGGCCGGCCAGCCCATGGAGGACCGCTCCAGCCGCCCCCACCACAGCCCGGGGCGGCTGGCAAGGCGCACTGAGCGGCGCATCATCGCCTTGAGGCTCAACCACCGGTGGGGGCCCCACCGCATCGCCTACCACCTGGGCCTGGCGCGCTCCACCGTGGGGCGCATCCTGGCCCGGTACAATATGCCCCGCCTGACCGAGGTGGATCAGGCCACCGGGCTGGCGGTGCGCCGCCCGGTGCCGGTGCGCTATGAGAAGACCAGTCCCGGGGAGCTGGTCCATCTCGACATCAAAAAGCTCGGCCGCGTCCCCGACGGCGGGGGCTGGCGCGCTCACGGACGGGGCTCAGCTCCCGCCCTGGCCGCGGACCGCGCCAAGACCCGCACCCGCCGTCGGGGCGGCCCGGTGGGAGGGTATCGGTACATCCACCACGCGATAGACGACTACTCGCGTGTGGTCTACTCCGAGATCCTCGATGATGAGCGCAAGCAGACCGCTGCCGGGTTCCTTCAGCGCGCCAACGCGTTCTTCAAGGACCTGGGCGTCACTGTCCAGGCCGTCATGACCGATAACGGGGCCTGCTACCGCTCACAGGCCTTTAACCAGGTCCTGTCCGCAGCCGGCATCAAGCACCGCTACACCCGCCCCTACCGGCCCCAGACCAACGGCAAGGTCGAGCGCTTCAACCGCACTCTGACCCGCGAGTGGGCCTACGCCCACACCTACACCAGCCAGACCCAGCGCGAAGCCGCCTACCAGACCTGGCTCCACCACTACAACCACCACCGACCCCACACCGCCCTGGACGGCCAAACCCCCGCCAACCGCATTCACAACCTCACAGGGAAGTACAACTAGGGGGCTCATTCCACGCCACAGCAAGGTGTTCGTTATCATAGTGATGGGTTGTTCTGCGCATAGGAGGGTGGGTCAGATGGCTGCGACATCCACGGTCGTCCGCACTCCTGAGGCTGCTCGTCCCGTTGGTGACGCGCTTCCTCCCCGGCGCAGGCGCCGCACCCCCGTGTGGGCGTCACAGCGCGTCCTCAAGGCGGCGATGGTGGTCACCGGCACGGTCATGGCCCTGTTCGTCGTGGTCCACATGGTCGGCAACCTCAAGGTTCTCGCGGGCCCGGAGGCGTTCAACGGGTACGCCGCATGGCTGCGGCACGTCGCCTACCCGCTCCTGCCGCACGAGGGGCTCCTGTGGGCGATGCGCCTGGCCCTGGGGGTCTGCCTCGCGGCCCACGTCGCCGCGGGAATCACGCTGTGGCAGCGGGCGAGGAGCGCTCGCGGGCCCTTCCGGCGCCGGGCCCTGCCCGCCCGCACCATCGGTGCCCGCTCCATGCTGGTGACCGGCGTCCTCATCGGGGCCTTCGTCCTCATCCACATTCTTGACCTGACCATCGGTCGTCTCATCGCCCCTGAGAGCTTTCAGGCACCGACGACGTCGAACGGCGAGCTGCAGGTCAGCGCCTACCACAACCTCGTGGCGAGCCTGTCACGCCCCGGCATGGCGGTCTTCTACAGCCTGATCATGCTGGCGCTCTCCCTCCATCTGGCGCAGGGCCTGTGGAACGTGGTCATCGACCTGGGCGGCACCGGCCCCAGGCTGCGCAAGGCGTGTCGCGCCCTCGCCCTGGCCGTGGCCCCTGACCATCGCCGTCGTCAACGGCCTGCTGCCCGTCCTCATCTGCACGGGGGCGATCGGATGAGCGCGAGTACGCCGGGTGCCGTCGGCGGCCTGTACGACGTCGGCGAGGACCTTGACGCGCATCTGCCGGACTGTCCGCCCGAGCAGGCCTGGGAGCGCCGACGCGACGAGTACCGCCTGGTCAATCCCGCCAACCGTCGAAAGCTGACCATCATCGTGGTGGGCACCGGGCTGGCCGGCGCCGGAGCAGCCGCCACCTTAGGGCGCCTGGGCTACCGGGTAGAGTGCTTCAGCCTGCACGACGCCCCGCGCCGCGCCCACTCGGTGGCCGCGCAGGGCGGGATCAACGCCGCCCGGGCCCGCAAGGTCGACGGCGACTCCCTGACACGCTTCGTCAAGGACACCGTCAAGGGCGGCGACTACCGGGGGCGGGAGGCCGACGTCGTGCGCCTGGGGCTGGAGTCCGGCCGGGTCATCGACCACATGGAGGCGATCGGGGCGCCCTTCGCCCGCGAGTACGGTGGCCAGCTCGCCACCCGCTCCTTCGGCGGGGTGCAGGTCTCGCGCACCTACTACACGCGCGGGCAGACCGGCCAGCAGCTGGAGATCGCCTGCGCCCAGGCCCTCCAGGAGCAGGTCGCCGCCGGGAGCGTCCGCATGCACACCCGCACTGAGATGCTCGACCTCATCGTGGCCGACTCCCGCGCTCAGGGCATCGTCACTCGGGACCTGCTCTCCGGCGAGGTGCGCGCCCACACCGCTCACGCCGTCGTGCTGGCCACCGGCGGCTACGGCAGTGTCTATCACTACTCGACCCCTGGCCATGGCCTCCAACGCCACCGCCACCTGGCGCGCCCACCGGCGCGGGCGGCCTTCGCCTCGGCCTGCATGGTGCAGTTCCACCCCACGGCGCTGCCGGTGAGCTCCCACTGGCAGTCCAAGACGACGCTCGTGAGCGAGTCCCTGCGCAACGACGGGCGCATCTGGGTGCCCGTGCGCCCCGGGGACGAGCGGCCCCCGAACGAGATCCCCGAGGACGAGCGCGACTACTACCTGGAGCGCAAGTACCCAGCCTTCGGCAACCTCACTCCGCGCGACGTGGCCTCGCGCAACGCCCGCGAGCAGATCGAGTCCGGCCACGGCGTCGGGCCGCTGCGCAACTCGGTCTACCTCGACTTCCGCGACGCGCTGGAGCGCCTGGGCAAGGAGACCATCACCTCGCGCTACGGCAACCTGTTCGAGATGTACCTCGACGCCACCGGCGAGGACCCCTATGAGGTACCCATGCGCATCGCCCCGGGCGCCCACTTCACGATGGGCGGGCTGTGGGTGGACTTCGACCAGATGTCCACTATCCCGGGACTGTTCGTCGGTGGGGAGGCCTCGAACAACTACCACGGCGCCAACCGTCTGGGGGCGAACTCGCTGCTGAGCGCCAGCGTGGACGGTTGGTTCGTGCTACCGCTGGCCGTGCCGAACTACCTGGCCGGCCTGGTGGGCAGTAGACCCTTGAGCCCCGACGCGCCGGAGGCGCTTCAGGCCGTGGCCGACACCCGCGAGCGCATTGAGGCGCTCATGGCGGTGGGCGGGACCCACCGTCCGGTGTGGTTCCACCGCCGTCTGGGTGAGGTCCTCTACGCCGGCTGCGGGGTCAGCCGCTCCGAGGCCGGGCTGCTGCGTGCCCTGGAGGAGGTGCGCGCCCTGCGCGAGGAGTTCTGGGCCGACGTCACCGTGGTCGGTGACCAGGCGCGGCTCAACCAGGAGCTGGAGAAGGCGCTGCGGGTCGCCGACTTCCTGGAGCTGGCGGAGGTCATGATCCTCGACGCCCTGGACCGGCGCGAGTCCGCCGGCGCCCACTTCCGCGAGGAGTACGCGACGCAGGGCGGCGAGGCCCAGCGCAATGACGAGACCTGGTGCTCCGTCTCGGCCTGGCAGACGGCGCCCGACGGCGGGCACACGCGCCGCACGGAGCCACTGAGCTTCTCGCTGGTGCCCATGCAGGTGAGAGACTACCGATGAGGATCGAGCTGGAGATCTGGCGGCAGGACGGGCCGCGGGCGCGGGGCTTCTTCGAGAGCCACGTGGTGGAGGACGCCGAGCCGCAGATGAGTCTGCTCGAGCTGCTCGACCGCCTCAACGACCAGATCATCGAGGCCGGTGGTGAGCCGGTGGTCTTCGAGTCGGACTGCCGGGAGGGGTGTGCGGGGCCTGCGGCTTTCCTCGTCAACAGGGTGCCGCACGGGCCGATGGACACGACCCCGGCATGCCGTCAGCACCTGCAGGGCCTTCCCGGGGTGACGCGCTTCGGCTGGAGCCGTGGAGGTCGGCGGCCTTCCCGGTCATCCGGGACCTAGTGGTCGACCGCACGGCGCTCGACGAGCTCATCCGGGTGGGCGGGACCGTGGACGTGGCCGCGGGGACCGCCCCGGACGCCGACGACGTCGCCCAGGGGCACCTGCAGGCGGAGCGGGCTCTGGACTTCGCCGCCTGCATCGGCTGCGGGGCCTGCGTGGCGGCATGCCCGAACAGGGGCGGCGGCGCTTTCGCGGGGGCGAAGCTGGCGCACCTGTCGCTCATGCCGGCCGGACGCATCGAGCGGGGGCGCCGGGCCCGGGCGATGACGCGGGAGCTCGATGAGCTCTTCGGACCGTGCTCGGTGTACGGCGAGTGCCTGCCGGCGTGCCCGGCGGGGATCCCGATCGAGGCGATCGCGCTGCTCAACCGGGAGGTGCTGCGCGCCGGTCTGCGCAGGGGCGCCCCACGACGACTGACGCCGCCCCCTGCCATCGGTGCCGATGACCGGTCCCCAGACCTCGCGGGAGGGTATGGGGCTCAGGCTGCGGGCTTGTGGGCGACGAGGGCGATGCCGACCATGTCCTTCTCGTAGCGCTTGAAGGTGCGGGACATCTCCTGGACGCGCTGGCGCAGCGCCTTGTCGGCGGCGACGTTGCGCGCGATCCGCAGGAAGCCCCCTACTCCCTCGTCGCGGATGTTGCGTCCGACCTTGAGCAGGGCCATGGGGGCGGTGTCGACCCAGTCGACGACGAGCCCGGCGTCCTCCATGAGCTCCTTCCAGGCGGCCGCGGTCATGGGGCGGGCGTTGACGTGGATGGAGCGGGCCAGGTCACGGCGCAGCTGGGTGTAGTACTCCTCGTCGATGTCGTCGGGGGTGACGCCGAGCTCGTGGATGGCGTAGCGCCCGCCGGGGCGCAGGACACGGGCGGCCTCGGCGACGATGGCGGCCTTGCCCTTGTCCCCCTGCATGGTGAGCATGGCCTCGCCGACGACGACGTCGGCGCTGGCGTCGTCCAGGCCGGTGTCGGCGGCCTCGCCCTGGCGGACAGTGCCCAGGTCCCCGACGACGGCGGCCACGCGCCGGGCGGCGTCGGGATCGCGGTCGATGGCGGTGTAGGAGGCGGGGTGGTCCTTGATGATCTCGGCGGCGGTGCGCCCCAGGCCCGGGGCGAGCTCGACGACGTCGGCGCCCGCGAGGCCGGCGTGGCTGAGCATGGCGGCCGACAGGGCGGCGCCGCCGGGGCGCAGGACGCGTTTGCCGGCGCGGGCCAGGACCCAGTGGCCGGGCGCGGAGGCGATGGGTCGGTCGGCATGGGGCGCAGATCGCCGACGTGGATGAGGTCGAGAGGTCGAGCGACGGTGTCTGCGAGTCGGCGGGCTTCTTGCTCATAAGGTCAGCCTAACCATAGTGGTTCTGCCGTGAACAGAGCCTGTCGTCGATGACTCTACGACGCGAGCAGGGTTCCCGGACGGTTCAGGCCTCAGAAGATAAATGCTGGCGCGGCAGCCAAGTTCAGCGCGCGCCGAGTACGACACCAGCACCGCAACTATAAGGCGGGCTAGGCAGATGCGACGTCTTGGAGGTTGTCGAGGAAGCTCCTGATGACCTCGGCGCCGCTCGCGAGCGCGTCAATCTGCTCTTCGACGTCGCGGAGCCGACGGCGCAGCTCGGGTGCAACGGAGGGGCAGGCTCTCAGCGCACCATTTTCCGTGGCGCAGGGCAGGACTGTCCTGATGAGTGAGAGCGGGAATCCGGCGTGAGACAGCGCGACGATCTGGCGGGCGGCTAGAACCTCTCCAGCACCGTAGTCACGATAGCCATTGTCACGGCGCGTGGGCGCCAGCAGCCCCTCAGCCTCATAGTAGCGCAGCATCCGCGGGCTAGTACCAGCGTGCTGGGCAGCTTCAGTGATGCGCATACGCCCCTCCATCAATCAATTTACTGGACCGCGCCAGCATCTCTTGACATTGACAGCACTGTCAAGGCTTAGCGTTGAGGCGCTCTCAACGGACTGGAGGACGTTATGGACCGAAAACTTTCACTACTCGGGTTCGCGGTCATGTTCTTGATCGGCTCCGACACCTTCGTCGTCGCACCACTACTGCCATCGCTGGCCAAGGCATACGACGTGTCGACGACGCAGAGTGGCTGGCTGGTCAGCATCTATGCGATCGGATACGCGCTCACCGGCCTGGTGTCCGGGCCGATCTCGGACCGAGGTAACCGCCGGATCATCCTTACGCTTGGGATGGTGGTTTTCGCATTGGCAACAGCAGCATGCGCGGTTTCCCCAGGATTCTGGACAATGTTCACCTTCCGTTTTATCACTGGCGGTGCCGCGGCCGTTGCTGCGCCGCAAGTGTGGGCAATGATTCCCGCCCTCGTCGGCCCGGATCAGAAGCGCATTCTGCGCGTCATGGGATATACGACCGCCGGGTTGTCGATCGCTCAGGTTGTCGGGGTCCCTCTCGGAAGTCTCCTCGCAATCATCGATTGGCGCATCATCTTCCCCATTATCGGGGTCTGCTCTTTGGCGCTAACAGTCGTGCTCTGGTACCAGATCCCTGATCTCCGCCCCACCGCGACAGCCAAGAAAGTGCCATACCTGACCTTGCTCCACGCGCCACAAGCCTTCACACGGTTCCTGTCCTACCTCGTGTACACGCTGGCATTCTTCACCGTGTTCACCTACGCACCAACCTGGTTGGAGGACGGTCTGGGCACCTCGAAAGTCACAGTGGCGCTCATCGTCCTGGCTGGCGGGATCGGTAACACGATCGGCAGTCTTTTCGGTGTCCGGCTGACCGGCCGTATGACCCCTGTCCGAGCCATCTACCTGAGCGCCGTAGTGATGGGCATCGCCTATCTGACGCTCGCCGTATCTCCGCCTCCGATCGTTGTGGGGCTGGTATTCCTGCCTCTCTTCGCCTGCGGAGGCGCAATGCTCAGCGTCCGCATGCTCCACCTGCAGCAGCTCGACAGCACAGCGCGCGGCACCATCTCCACCCTCACCAGCGCGGTGATGTACCTCGGTACAACAGTGGCAGGGCTTATCGGTGGCCCACTGCTCACTCTCACCGACAACTTCACTGCTATCGGCATCACCGCGTTCCTGTTGAGCACCGTCAGCGCACTGATGATCCGTCCAAGCAGCCTCGGAGAGGAGGTCGATCAGTAAAATGGAAGACGTACTGAAGCAGCCATCCTCCGTCATCGAAGGTGGGCAACATTCGCCGACATGCGTCAACGAAACCAGTACCAGCCTCGCCCCTTTCACGGAAGACAAGGTTCTAATCGATCAGGATACGCAAATCGGCGACAGTACATGGATCCGGTACGGCTCGGAACTCCGCAATGCAGTGGTCTCCCGACACGTCTTTATCGGGTTCAGAGCCAGAATTGTTCATGCGATCGTCCAAGAGTTCGCAATGCTGGCGAGCGGAGCAACCCTCAGTGGGACAAAAGAACACCCCATCACACTCGGTCGAGGGTCGTGGATCGGGGCCCGCGCCGTCATTCGTGCAGGAGTTCATGTAGGCGATCGGGCAATCGTCGCCGCTGGAGCAGTGGTGAGCCAAGACGTAGCACCTGACACAATTACAGCAGGACGCCCCGCCCGACCGATCAGACAACGCCTCTCAGCAAAGGATGGCTGGCCAAGTCCTGACTCTACCTTGAAATACATACAGCAGCGAGCACCTCATCATCCTCCATTTTCTGCAACAGCGCCCGAAGTTTGGATGAGTGCATTAAAAACTAATTTTCCTGATACAGCTAAATGGGAAATATCAGCGGACGCCGTACTCGACGCACAGTTCGAAGGAGGTCCTGAAGTTCGCATCGGATCCGGCGTCATAGCAATGGGGCGCGATAGAGAACATGGGGGCATCACTAACGACGGCGGAATCCACATCGGCACCGATTCAGTTATAGGGGCGGAGTGCATTCTTGAGGGATCCGGTGGAATCCACATAGGAAACTCGGTGCAGATGGAAGCCGCAGTATACGTGCTTTCCAGCGGGCACGATACCAGAAAAACTTCTCTGCCATGGCGGGCGACACCTATTATGATCGGCGACAGAGCATCTATCGGCGCTGGAGCAACTCTTGTAGGTCCACTGAAAATCGGCGCCAACACACAGGTCGCCCCAGGCGCACTAGTAGTAAAAAACATCAACGACAACGCCTACACAGGCGGGATTTTTGAGACATCGAAAGGACAATGAAAAGTGTTTCTTTTCGCACCGAGCCCAACTGGTTCAGGACACAACATGCGCGCACTGGCGATTGCCTCCACCTTAAAACGACTCTCCCCGGATACAGAATCTACCGTTCTATTAGGGTCACTGCAACACATCTTCACGCCCTTATTTGAGACGGCTGGCGTGCAGGTGATAGACATCGCGGGGAGGTTGGTCGACTATTCCACGTCCAGTCACTTGGATAAACTTCTCAGTTGGGAGCGATTCGTCGGCAACTATGTAGCCAACACCTTCGTGTCTGGTGAACGGATACTCACCTATATCTCACTACTCCTCGAGGAGAAGCCACATATTGTAATCAGCGACTACAATATGTCCGCAGCTATAGCTGCACATATCCTAGACATTCCGCACGCACTTATTACTGAGCGCTACGACTACACTATGTTGCAACTTACTGACGACCAGCTTAAAGAAGGTGGATTTATAATCCCTGACACAGATCTTGAGCGCGCCCGGACTGCACTACACGCACTTTTCGAATGGATTACAGAGCGTTCCAAACTCGTACTTACAGATAAACCACCAATCCCCGAAATGGATACTGGCACACCAGTATTTGCATCTCTGAAGGCAGGAAATGGCCACTTTGTTGGGACCGATGGTCCGGAAGGGTGAGCCATATGACGAGGAGAAAATCGAAGCGATTCGTTCTGACCTGAATATTAAACCCGGTCCCTACATTGTCGCGTCGATCAGCGGGACCACGATGTTCTTAGAAAATCGCGACGCCCTCCTCAATTGCTATATGGATACATTCCACCTCCTTCGTCAACGATATAAGAATCTAACAATGGTATTGATCGGTCGAGGTGAAGATCTGCCAGCAACCGATGGGGTAATTCAGGCAAGTTATATCCCAAACTGGGCACCACTTCTCCACGGCGCAGAACTTCTGGTGTCTGCACCGGGATGGATTACCGCAACCGAGGTAGCTTCTATGCAGATCCCTACTCTATTCGTATTACCCTCCGCATCTGAATTCCATGAAGTAGAAGCTTTGGAACGTCTATCTCGCCTCGGTTACCCAACTTACATGGGTACGGAGCCTGCAGTTCTCACAGACAGAATCAGCTCTGTAATCGACATGCCCGATCATCACGAACATTTTGCATCGGCCTCATCCAAACTCGCTTTTCCCGACAATGATGGCGCTGGCCGGGCGGCAGAGCATCTGATCAACCTACTAGGTAGCGCATAGGGATTTAACATGAATAACACAGCCTTAGACTTCCTAATTACACACCATCTCGACCGAGAAATTGGCGGAGTTGTCCCCGTCTGCTTTCCGGACGGTTCCCCGCTTGTAAGTGACAAAGACATTCTCTCCCAGGCATGGGCCACACTAGCACTCGCTCACGCCGAGAGTATAACATCTCTCGATACAGCCGCTGAAGGTCTTCGTCGTCTGGCATCTTCCGAAGCGTTAGGCTTCAATGAGAATAGTGACCGTTATTTTACTCTCCAACCCATCGGGCAACTACGCACAACGCGCAGCCAACTAATTGCCGCAGAGGCAGCGTTGACTGCCGCCAGTAGCCTTTCAGACAGCGAGCTGATGAAACGAGGGTTAGGCATTATTGAGCAAGCAGCCGGTATGGCTTCGCAGGGACATCTGCCACAACGCCTTCGCGAGGATTTCAAACAGTCACTCGACGACACGCACGACCTCAGCGCAATGGCACGCTTCACGCTAGCAGCGTTAGTATGCCCAGAGACTTGGAACACCTCTGTCATGGAGGCTACACGGATTGCTGTACAGCAACTTATCACCCTTGCAAATACGATCATCACACATCGTCCCATCCCTATGGCATTGCGTCGTCTTGAAAGTATTGCTGATGCAACTTTGGCTTTAACGAAAGTTTCTATATCAACCCACTTGGATTCCTCTATTGATGTACTCGCAGCTGACAAAGCTGCTCAACGATTACTCGTACACTGCGACCGTCTTTTCCACGACAAGGAACTTGGCGGCTTTTGGGATTGGATTCGCGATGACGGTAGCGTCGGATTGGATCCAGTTGAGTCTTATCATATTGGACGCGCACTCGCCCCAATAAAAATCGCAGGGCCGCTAGCGCAAATGTTAACTGCTGCAAATATTCTCCACACCGACATTAACGTTCGAGCTCGCTTACATAATGCAATAACCGATCTCATAGACAGTAAGAACGGTGGTATATTTTGCGGAGAGTCTTATTTCTGGGCTGGACCTGACGATCCGGTGGTGCCATTTCAGCGTCAATTTTGGCCTAGAATCCATACCCCCGGCGAGTTTTGGATAGGGAAATCTATCTTACCTTCCGCTGCAGGAAAAAAACGCAATTACTCAAGCACAAGTAGCTCTCGTAGAATCAGGGCAGCCGAGTGCGCTTAACTCCACCCTAGTTCCGTCAAACACTGCATCGCGGAACTCAGTGACGATGGCGAGCGATGAGCAACGATCCTTACAGTTTGAAGGGTCACTCCGCATTCGGGGAGATCATGATATCACAGATCCAGCGATCAATTTAGAAACTTACCTTAATTGGCTTCACCAAACACAACCTGCAGCCAACCAACCCTTTGGTCTGACAACTCTTATATCGCCACTTGGTTATCGCAATGATCGCAGCGGACAGATGTTCGCTACTGCCCACGTTATTGCAGATCTGACGGTGATGGGAGAAGAAATCTCCAACTCTGACAACCTGGTTACGCAAATTTGTTCATGTCAGAATTCCGATGGAGGTTTTGGAGAGGCCCCAGGACATATTAGTGACATTTTCACTACCTATTGTGCGCTGGTGTCGTTAGAAATCTTGGGACATCATTGCGAGCGTCCGTCTGACGCAGGACACTATGTTCTTACTGCCCAGAACTCAGACGGTGGATTTGGGGACGTTCCCGGCATGCGAAGTGATTTATGGTCGACAAGCTTAGCCGTGATATCGAACCAAATTCTCGGCGTCGACTGGGAAGTATCTAAACAGCAATGTGTGGAATGGGTAGAAAGTACTTACGACCCCACAACTGGCGGATACTCAAACCGACCCGGGCAACGCCCAGACACCTATTCTTTTTATCGAGCTATGACTTCACTTGGCTTCCTCGGCCAGCCACTTGATTCACATAGCAAAGCTGCGACTTGGATAAAGCGCCTTCAGAGCCCTTCAGGGGGATTTCGGTATCGTCCAGGAAAGCCAGAATCGCTCGTTGCAACATACCACGCCGTCGCGGGACTCGCTCTCGTCAACACCTCCCCCGTCGATCCTGGATCGTGTGAGAATTGGCTGCGCAGTTACCAATCCCAGGACGGTGGGTTCGGAGCAGGAGGACTCACCAACACAACAGATGATGGCTTCTGCGCGTTGCAGACTTTATACATTCTCCGAAAAAAGCTTAATCGATTTTGGATAGCGGCAATGAACTGACTCGAAGGGCGACCCGATCATATAGTCGGCAGAGTTGGCTGGTGGAGGGCATCTGGACTGGTTTGACAGTGGCGGTGTATCGCTGGGATGGGGCGCGGGTCTCATAGGGACGATGAGTCGTGCTTAGTCGTCCCTTTGCCCCGCGAAGCCAGCGCAACTGATACCATCGGCCACTATGATCACCCTGTCGCACCCTGCTATCTTGTTGGTGATCTCTGGTGATAGATGCTGGAGGCTAGATGTTCATCCCGGTGCGCTTGTGCTTGCTCGACCACAGCTCGAGGTGGCTTTCCAGGCTCCAACAGGGTAGGAAGGGAGCCGTCCAAGACGTAGTCGCAGTCCGGGATTACCCCCTCAGCGGTGATGAGGTAGCCATCCAGAACACGGGCGACCAGCTCGGTTAGGGCCTTGACTGCCTTGGAGACGATGAGCCAGCAGATTGCCGATGGAGATTTGGCGCAGGTAGATCAGTATCGCTTGCAGCGACCCGACCACCCCGAGGACCGCGGGGACGGTGTGGAGCGGTTTGCTCTGGTTGATCCATTGGACCAGCTAGGGCCTGTTATGTATGTCGTTTGAGTCAGTGGTTGATGCTGGCGATGTGGATGGTGGCCTGGTAGCGTACGGCGAGCTTGTCGTAGCGGGTGGCCAGGGCTCGGTGGTGCTTGACGTGACTGAAGCCGCGTTCCACGGTGTTACGGTTTTTGTACGTCACGGCGTCGAAGGCCGGTGGGCATGCCTCTGGCTCGACGGTGGGCCGTCTGGTCAGCCGTGACCGCTATCGTGGCGCGGATGCGGTGAGCGCGCAGCCAGACCCGGTTGGCCTGTGAGGAGTAGGCCTTGTCGGCCAGCTCCCGCCTCGGGTACCGGCGGGGCCGGCCCCGGCCGCGGTGTGCGACACGGATGGCCTCCAGGACCGGAACTATCATCGGGCAGTCTGCGGCCTGCCCCGCGCTCAGCACGCGGGCCCGGCAGGTGGTCGAGTCCACTGACACCTCGTCCCACACCACCTCGGGTCCCTGGGTGGTCACCACCGAGGCTGTGAGCTCACGCTCCAGGTGCTCCCAGACCCCGCAGACCTGCCAGGAGCAGAACAGGGCGTGGATCCTCCACCAGGGCCCGTAGCGATCCAGGACATCGCGCCACGGGCAGCCGGTCCTGGCGCGGTATCGTACCCCGTCGACCAGGCCTCGTAGGCAGTATCTGCGCGGTCGGCCCCCGACAGGCGCCTCGGGCAGAAACGGGGCCAGCACCTCCCACTGCGCATCGGTGAGGTCATGACGGTGTCCAGCGCATGAGTCTATCCTGGACAACTGAGGCCTCCGGGGTATCACGAGATGACTTGACACCACCCGTGATACCCCGGAGGCCTACACACCCAGACACCACGCCGCCCCACCCCACATTTCACAACACCACCTAAAGGCTGGCAACGCAACACTTCAGCGGCCCCAACGCACATCGCGGTACGGTGTCCACATGGATCAGATCATCAGCCCCGCCATCTGGTGCAACGGCACCGCCGACGAAGCAGCCCAGTTCTACGCCGACGTCTTCCGCGAGGGCTCCATCGTCGAGCAGGTGCCCGGGCTCGCTGCCACAGTCAGCATCCATGGCTTTCGGCTCTCGCTCATCAACGGCGGCGACCAGTACGCCCCGAACCCGTCAATCAGCTGCATCCTGAACTTCGACCCGCTCCTGTTCGGCGGCGAGGAGCAGGCCCGGGCCTACCTCGATGAGCTCTACGAGCGGCTCTCCACCGGCGGCGTGCTCATGGAACTGGGCGAGTACCCGTTCTCGCCGCGCTACGCCTGGGTCCGCGACCGCTTCGGCATGACCTGGCGGCTCATGCTCACCGACCCGGCCGGCGAGCCGCGTCCCTTCATCCTGCCCTCCTTCATGTTCGGCGGGACCAACCACGCCAACGCCGAGGAGGCCACCGAGGCCTGGATCGCCCTGTTCGACGACGCCCACCGCGGGGCCCTGCGCCGCTACGAGGAGGGTGGGCCGATGGAGGCGGGGACCGTCATGTTCACCGACTTCACGCTGCGCGGCACCTGGATGGCGGCCATGGACTCGGGGGCCTTCCACGACTTCACCTTCACACCCGGGGTCTCCGTGATCGTCTCATGCCGGGACCAGGAGGAGATCGACCGCTACTGGGCGGGGCTGTCGGCCGTGCCCGAGGCCGAGCGCTGCGGCTGGTGCGTCGACCGCTGGGGCGTGTCCTGGCAGGTCGTCCCCCACAACATTGCCGAGCTCATGGCCGACGCCGCCACGCGCGAGAAGCTCCTGAACATGGGCAAGATCGACCTGGCCGGCCTGTAGGCCGCCGATCTCACAACGACGGTCTCGGTGACGTGCAGGCAGCTATTTCGTATTACACTTGTCATGTGGAAACCATTGATGGCGTACCGGTCACCGACAAGATGATCCAAGAGTGGTCGGACGAAGCGGAACGTGGATACGACGTCGACGTGCTGAAGAAGCGAGGACGCCGACCCATCGGGGATGGTGCGGCGCGGGTCGTCCCAGTCCGCATGGACGACAGTCTGGTGGCCGCGGTCGACCAACGCGCTGAAAAGGACGGCACCAGCCGCTCCGAGATCATCCGCTCAGCCGTACGAGCCTTCGTCGCGTGAAAGTCCACAACTCAGCACTCAAGCATGGCATCAGCGCTGCGGACGCGCTCTACGCCGCCAACCACCGGATTTACGAGAGCTGGCCGGACGACGACGTACCAGCCAAGCAGTTCGTCATGGGTTTCGACAGCCAAGGACGGCTTCTGGAACTCGTCATTCTCACCTTCGACAGTGGTAACCAGCTTCTCATCCATGCGATGAAGGCGCGTCGCCATCTCCTGGATCTGATCGACTGATGCCCAGCAGACCGGGGACCCGCTCCACCTCTGGAACAGACACCCCGATTCGGTAGAACGTCAGTCGGCCCCTCCCGATGCGGCGGAGTGCTGCCCGGTGGTGGAGTTCGCATCGACGGGCGACCCCGTTCACCTTTGATGGCAGCCAGCTGGTCTACGAGCGGCTGGTGGCACCCCGGAAGCAACTGATCGACGACGTACTTCTGCATCGGGGACGTACTTCTCCGCGAAACCACTGAGGTCCGCCCTCAGTGGTTCGCGGGAGAACGCAGTCCTCGTCGGAAAAGTACGTCCCCGGTCCGGATCACCGCGGCCGCGAGCAACCAGCGTGAGCCCGGATCAGACCCGGGTGACGCGGTCGAGGCTGGGGACGCCGGCACGGGTGGCCGGGTACTGCCCGTCGTCGTGCTTGCGCCGGTGCATGGCCACGTAGTGGCGCTCGGTGGAGCCATCGTAGACCTGGCGGGGCCGCCCGATGCGCTTGGCGGGGTCGGCGATCATCTCGCGGTACTGGGCGATCCAGCCCGGCAAGCGCCCCAACGCGAACAGGGGCGTGAACATCTTCGTGGGGAAGCCCATCGCCTGGTAGATGAGGCCGGTGTAGAAGTCGACGTTCGGGTAGAGGCTGCGGGAGACGAAGTACTCGTCGCGCAGCGTCGTCTCCTCCAGCTCCATGGCGATCTCGAGCTTGCGGTCGCCGTCGTCGGACCCCAGGCGGGTCAGGACGTCGTGGGCGGTCTCCTTGACGATCGCGGCGCGCGGGTCGTAGTTCTTGTAGACCCGGTGGCCGAAGCCCATGAGCCGGACGCCGTCCTCCTTGTCCTTGACCTTGCGGACGAACTCGGCCGTGCTCATCCCCGAGCTCTGGATCGTGTCCAGCATCCGCAGGACCGCCTCGTTGGCGCCGCCGTGCAGCGGCCCGGACAGGGCGCCCACGCCCGCGGCCACGGAGGCGTACATGTTGGCGTCGGCCGAGCCCACAAGGCGCACCGTGGAGGTCGAGCAGTTCTGCTCGTGGTCGGCATGCAGGATGAGCAGCATGTCCAGGGCCCGCACCACGGCCGGGTCGATGTCGTAGGACTGGTAGGGCATCCCGAAGGTCAGGCGGATGAAGTCCTCGACGTAGGAGCGCTGCGGGTCGGGGTAGAGCAGCGGCAGACCGATGGCGCGCCGGGCGATGTAGCTGATCATCGTGGGCATCTTGGCCAGCAGCAGCACGGTGGCGAGCTCGCGCTCGTAGGGGTCGTGCGGGTTGAGGGTGTCCTCGTAGTAGGTGGCCAGGCCCGCGATCCCCGCCTGGAGGATCGCCATCGGGTGGCCCGAGGAGGGGAAGGAGGTGAAGAAGCCGCGGAAGTCCTCGTGCAGGAGCCGGTGGCGCGAGATGCGCCGCTCCATGCGCGCGAAGGACTCGCGGTCGGGCAGCTCGCCGTTGATGAGGAGGTAGGCGACCTCCAGGAAGGACGAGGACTTGGCCAGCTCCTCGATCGGGTAGCCGCGGTAGCGCAGGATCCCGGCCGCGCCATCGATGTAGGTGATCTGCGAGGTGCACGACGCCGTGTTGGTGAAGCCCGGGTCGATCGTCACCACGCCGGTGGAGCCCAGCAGCTTGGACACGCCCAGGCCGTCGGCGCCGTCGGTCGCCGGGGTGCGTGGCAGCTCGAGGTTCTTGCCGTCAACGGTCAGCAGACCGGGGCCGCCGCCGACGCCGGACCGGCTCTGCTCGGGCTGCTCAGCCGCGGCGGGGGGTGGGGATGCTCGTCATCATGCCTCCTGAGGCTCGGGGCCGCACGCATCGCGACGGCGAGACCTGGGCCCACGGGGTTCCGGCAGACCCAGCGACCACTGTACGGGGTGCGACGTCACAGCGTCGTTTCATGGACCCACCGAGGGCGAGACCGCATCGGCCCGGATCGGCCCGGATCGGCCCGCCGAGCGCAGCAGTCAGGCACCACCCGATGCTTGATAAACTTATCAAGTCACTCGCTCGTTGATAAACTTATCATCGTGCGGACTCCTCTTGACTCACCGTTCAGCCCAGGCTCGGACACGGTGCCCCTGGTGTGGGCGGGGCGTATCGAGCACCTCAGCGACTGGCGGGATGCCCTTCACCCACGCCGCGCCGCCGGCATCCACGAGCGCGGCCGCACAATCCTGGGGGAAGCCGGCTCCGGAAAATCCGCATTGGTGCGCCGGATCGCGAGTAAGGCCTTGGAGGCGGGCGACTGGGTCACGCCACAGCTGCGTATCCCGTCGGGAAGCGACCCCATCAAGCGAGTCGCCTCGGCTCTGCTAACCCTCGCCGACACGGCGGGTCTGCCAGCAGCAAGGGAGCAGCGCATCGGCGACCTGCTGCGCCGCGTTGAGTCCGTGGCCGCTTCCGGCATCTCCCTGTCCGTGCGAGCCCAGGACGGTCCCGAGCCGTATTCCGCCCTGACCGATCTACTCATTGAGATCGGCCGTGCAGCCACCAAGCGCCACGCCGTGGTGATGATCCACATCGACGAGGTCCAGAACATCACTGATGAGCACGCGCGCTCCCAGCTGCTCATCGCCCTGGGTGACGCGCTCACTCACGAGGAGTCCATAACCCTTCCCGGCGGTCTGAGCGTTGGCTCGGCGCTTCCTATCGCCGTCTATCTGACCGGGCTGCCCGAGTTCGCGGACATGGCCGGAGCCCAGTCCGGTGCCACCTTCGCGCGTCGCTTCCAGACCAGCACACTGGAGACCATCGAAGACGACGACCTCCTGACCGCACTCCACCCCTTCATCAGCCAGGGGTGGCCCATCACCACCGCCGACGGCGGCACAGACCGGATCTTCATGGAGCCCGACGCCCAACGCGCCATCGTCGAGCTCTCCTGCGGCGAGCCGTTCCTCTTCCAGCTCGCCGGGCAGTGCGCCTGGCACGCCAGCACCGACAGCATCATCACCGCCGAACACGTCTACACCGGATGGAGCAGGCAGGCGGTCCGCGAGGCAGAGGCACATGTGCAGCGCATCCTCGACCGGCTCCCACCGCGTGAGAGGGAGTTCGTCGAGGCAATGGCCGAGCTCGCACCCGAGGAGCGGTCTCTGACGAACATCGCCAACCGGCTCGGGCACAAGAGGGCTACGGACGCGGGCCCCACCGCGCAGCGGCTCGACCTGACCCGCAGGATCATCCGGCGCGGTAGGCCCTACCGATTCCAGCACCGCGCCGTCGGAGCCTATCTCACCTCCGAGTGGCCCGAGGTGGGCTGACCGGGACCGGCCAGCCTCAGCCGGCGAAGAGGGCGGCGGCCTCGGGCGAGCGCAGGCGAGCGGAGGCGGCGGCCACGCGCTCGTCGGTGTCGGTCAGGCTCATGCGCACTCGCCCGGCGCCGGCCTCGCCGTAGAAGTCGCCGGGGGCCACGACGATCCCCAGCTCGGCGAAGGCCCCCACGAGCTCGTAGGCGCTCATCGACTCGGGCCCTCGGAGCCACAGGTACAGGCCGGCCACGGAGGCCGGGTCGTTGACGAGTCCGGCGGCGGCGGTCGCCTCGACGAGCACCTCGCGGCGCTCCCGGTAGACCTCTTTCTGCACCTCCATATGCGCCTCGTCGCCGAGGGCGGCCACGAGGGCGGCCTGCACCGGAGTCGGCATGAGCATGCCGGTGTGCTTGCGCACCTCGGTGACGGCGCCCACGAGCTCTGCGTCACCGGCGAGGAAGGCCGCCCGGTAGCCGGCCAGGTTGGACTGCTTGGACAGGGAGTACAGGGCGAGCAGGCCGGTTCGGCCCGTTTCCCCTCCGACCCGGGGGTCCAGGAGGCTCGGGATCGGGTGGTCGTCCCACGGCGACTCCCAGCCGAGCTCGGCGTAGCACTCGTCGGAGATGACGACGGCACCCCGCACCCTGGCCCAGGCGACGATCCGGGCCATCTGCTCGACGCTCAGGACGTGACCGTCGGGGTTGCCGGGGCTGTTGAGCCAGACGACGGCCACGGGTGCGTCCTCGGAGATGCCCCACGTGTCGGGGTCGGCGTCGGTGTCCACGGGGACGGGGGTGGCCCCCACGAGGCGGGCGCCGACGTCGTAGGTGGGGTAGGCGGCCCGCGGGTGCAGGACGAGGTCGCCGGGGCGCACCCCCAGGTGCAGCGGCAAGAGGGCCACGGACTCCTTGGAGCCGATGGTGGGGATGACCTCGTCGTCGCCCAGGCCGGCCACGCCCCGACGTCGCTCCATCCACTCGATGATGGCGGCACGTACCGCGGGGGCGCCGACCGCCGTCGGGTAGCCGGGGGCGTTGGCGGCTGTGGACAGGGCGATGCGAGCGATCTCAGGAGTGGGATCGACGGGCGTGCCCACCGCGAGGTCGACGACGCCGTCCGGGTGCTGGGCGGCGCGCTCCCGGTAGGGGCGCAGAGAGTCCCAGGGGAAGTCGGGCAGGGCCAGCCGGCGGGGCAGGTGGTGGGTGGAGACGGTCTCAGGTGTCGCGCTGGTGGTCACGGGCCCTGATTCTTCCTCACACGCCGGGGGCGTCTCCACCTCCGGCCCCGCCCGTCGGCTCAGTAGCCGTTGGCCTCTTTCCACTCCTCGTTCTGCGGGGGCAGGGCGGCGATCATGGGGTCGTCGTAGTCCAGCGCGCCGGTCCGCTGGGCGCCCCCGGGCGAGCCGAGCCCCTTGAGCTCGAAGAAGTCGATGTTGGCGCGGGTGTAGTCCTCCCACTCCTCGGGAACATCGTCCTCGTAGAAGATCGCCTCGGTGGGGCAGACGGGCTCGCAGGCGCCGCAGTCGACGCACTCGTCGGCGTTGATGTAGAGGCTGCGTTCACCCTCGTAGATGCAGTCGACGGGACACTCGTCGACGCAGGCGCGGTCCTTGACGTCGACGCAGGGCTGGGCAATGACGTACGTCATAGCAGCAGTGTCCTTTCTCCTCTGGGGATCCTCCCGCGCGAGTAGGCGCGGTCGGGCCAAGTATGGTCCCCCCAGTGCCCGTCGACCCAAGAGGTGAGAGAGTGGCCGTCAGCACGCCGAAAACTCAGGGTTGCCGCACCGCGATTACGTCACTGCCACGGCGCGAATGTCATAGGTAACAATCGATGCGCCCCGATCCGCGTGCCCATTGCCACAGGAGCCGCAGACTCACACAGCACTAGTTGCAGATCATATCGATGTCGCCGTCGTACTTGGTGGTCAGGACGTCGTCGGGCAGGGCCTTGCCGTCGTGCTTGCGGGTGCGGGTGACAGTGATGTCGAATCCCTGCTGCCCCCCGGAGGTGGGTTCACAGTCGGGACCGGACCCGTGCTTGGTCCTCACCGGACGGAAGTTGGAGCGATCCGAGGAGGTGATGGAAACGTCGTAGTACTTGGTCGACCACAGCCGCACGTGGATCTGCTCACCGTCCAGCCACGCCTGGGCCAGTACCGCATGGGACGTGGAGTTCGTGAACTTCATGTCGAGATTGCCGGTCCACAGGGTCGCCTCACGCCCAGCCGGGTAACGCTCGAAGTAGTACTGGTGGGGATGATGCTCGGTGTCATCCATCCCGGCCTCAAAGCCGGCGTTGAAAACGGTGGTGGCCACCTGGCTGAGCCCACCTCCCATCGCGTCACTGTGCTCTCCGTTCTGAATGACCCCGGCGTCGGCGAACCCGTGCTCGGCGTCGACCTCGCCGAGGACCTTCTGCAGGGAGAAGACCTCGCCGGGCTTGACGACCGTGCCGTTGACGAGCTCGGCTCCGCGAGTGAGGTTCTGCGTGCGCGGCGCGTCCCCACTGTTGTACGGGGTGGCGAACTCGCCGATCACCTCGCTGATGCCCCACTCGTTCTGCGGCGTCGTCACCGTCGGCTCGGCTACGACCATCGGCAGGGGCACGGTCCGGCCGGCGACGTCGGTGGCGGAGGTACCGGCCTTGAGCAGGCTTGCCGACAGGGCCGCGGTGTCGATGACCTTGCCCTGGGCAGCGGGGACGTACTGGGGGCGAGCCCCCGGGGCGCCGGTGGCGGAGCCGTCGATCTTCCAGGTCGCGTTCTGGACGGGGGCCTCGACCTGACCGATTCTGGCGACGACGGCGTCACGCAGCGCAGTCGGGTCGAAGGTGGCGCTCAAGGTACCGCCCTCGGAGGAGAGCTTCAGCATCGCGGCGGTGTCCTGCGGCGAGAAGGCCGCGGCCGCGCCGGGGTTCTTGCTCTGCGCACCGGTGCCCGCCGCATCAACGGTCAGCCCGCTGGAGAGCAGCGGCGTGAGGGTGCCGTCCACGAACTTCGTGGCTTCCTCGTTGGTGATGGCGGGGATCGCGGTGCCTCGGCCATGGCGAGGGTCTTTTTCCCCAGGGGCCAGGAGCCGGCGAGCTGCTTGAGAGAGGCATCGACGTCGAGTCCGATACCGTTGCTCGCGGGCGTAGTGACCGGCTTGGTGCCGTCCAGGGTCACGGTCGCCGAGACCGCACCGTTGGCCATCGTGTCGACCCGGTCCTCCAGGGCGCCGCGCAGGGCGGTGGAATCGACCCGGATGACGGCGTCGGTGCGCTGACCGCCGAGGCGCTGGGTCAGGGTGACGGGGTTGAGGGTGAATCCGGTGAGCTTCTTGACCGAGGCGTTGGTGTCGACTGAGACGCCCGACTTGGCGGGCACGAGCTCGGACTTCCCCTGCCCGACGGTGAGGGTGACGGGCTGGGCGAGCTGGTCACCGACGCCCTTGCTGATGCGGTCGCGGGCCTCCTTGGGGCTCAGGCCGGAGACGTCGACGCCGGAGACGGTAGTGCCCGAGGCGATGTGCTGGGTGGTCCACCAGGCGATGCCGCCCCAGGCCAGGAGCAGGGCCGCGGCCCCGGCGGCGCAGGCGGCGGGGATGAGGCGCCGACGGCGCGAGGCGCCCGACCCGGATGCCGGGCTCTCCGGGGCGATCGATGGCGGCATATCGCCGGAGCCGGGTGGCCATGCGGTGACCTGCTGAGCCTCGACAGTCGCATCGGCACCGCTCGACTCATAGGGCGAGAGGGCCTCGGCGGGGGGTGGTGGCCTCATCGACGACACTCATCGACGCCGGTGTCACCACCGCTTCGGCGGCTGCGGCTTCAGCAGCGGCCGGCTCGGAACCGGCTGTCTCAACGGACTCGTCAGCAAGGGAGGCGGTCTCGCCCACACCCTGGTCGGCGGCCTCACCGGCATCCTCGACGACGGATGCCTTCTGCGTGGGCTGCTCGACGACGGCCGAAGCCTTCGCAGTCTCCTCGGCCTCCTCGACGGGCCCGGTCGGCCTGACGGACTCAGCGGGCTCGACGGGCTCGACGGTGTCGGCCGCGACCTTCGAGGCAGCGGGCTTCTTCCCGCGGTTGACGGACTGGCTCATGGGCGGCGGTTCCTCTCAGGCCTCGGCACGACGACGACGGGCGTTCTCGCGGAAACGCTCCTGGGAGTTGAGGATAACCTTGCGGATGCGCACGGCTTCCGGAGTGACCTCGACGCACTCGTCGTCGGCGGCGAACTCGAGGGCCTCCTCCAGGGTGAGGCGGCGCGGAGGCACGAGGGCCTCGAAGCTGTCCGCGGTCGAGGAGCGCATGTTGGTCTGCTGCTTCTCGCGGACCACGTTGACGTCCATGTCCTCACCGCGGGGGTTCTCCCCCACGACCTGACCCTCGTAGGTCTCCTGGGTGGGCTCGACGAAGAAGCTTCCGCGGTCCTGCAGGCGGATGAGCGCGTAGGCGGTCACGGCCCCGGCACGGTCGGAGACGAGGGATCCGGTGGTGCGCGAGACGATCTGCCCGGCCCAGGGGGCGTAGCCCTCAGCGATGGAGGAGGCGATGCCGGTGCCGCGGGTCTCGGTGAGGAACTGGGTGCGGAAGCCGATGAGGCCACGGGCCGGCACAAGGAACTCCATGCGGATCCAGCCGGTGCCATGGTTGGTCATGGTCTCCATCTGGCCCTTGCGTGCGGCCATGAGCTGGGTGACGGCGCCCAGGTACTCCTCGGGGACGTCGATGGTCATGCGCTCGATGGGCTCGTGACGCTTGCCGTCGATGGTACGGGTGACGACCTGCGGCTTGCCGACGGTCAGCTCGAATCCCTCACGGCGCATCTGCTCCACGAGGATCGCCAGCGCCAGCTCCCCACGTCCCTGCACCTCCCAGGCGTCGGGCCGGGTGGTGGGCAGGACCCGCAGGGACACGTTGCCGATGAGCTCACGGTCCAGGCGGTCCTTGACCTGACGGGCGGTGACCTTGGCGCCCTTGGTGCGCCCGGCCATCGGGGAGGTGTTGATGCCGATGGTCATGGCGATGGCCGGGTCGTCCACGGTGATGAGCGGCAGGGGACGCGGGTCCTCGGGGTCGACGAGGGACTCGCCGATGGTGATGTCCTCGATCCCGGCGACGGCGACGATGTCACCGGCGTGCGCCTCCTCAGCGGGCTTGCGGTCCAGGCCCTCGGTGACGAGGAGCTCGGAGACGCGGGCGGAGGCCAGTGAGCCGTCGTGGCGGGCCCAGGCCACCGTCTGCCCCTTGCGCAGGGTGCCGTTGTGGATGCGCAGCAGCGCCAGGCGCCCCAGGAAGGGGGAGGCGTCCAGGTTGGTGACGTGAGCCTGCAGGGGGGCGCCTTCCTCGTAGGAGGGGCCGGGGATCCGCTCGATGATGGTGCGGAAGAGCGGCTCGAGGTTCTCGCTGGCCGGCAGCTCGCCGTCGGCCGGAGCCTCGGTGTCGGCGCGACGGGCCTTGGCGGAGGCGTAGATGACGGGCACGTCCAGGACGGCGTCGAGGTCGATGTCGGGGTGCTCGTCGGCCAGGTCGCTGGCCAGGGACAGCAGCAGGTCGGTGGACTCTGCGACGACCTCGTCGAGCCGGGAGTCGGGACGGTCCACCTTGTTGACCACGAGGATGACCGGCAGGTTCGCGGCCAGGGCCTTGCGCAGCACGAAGCGGGTCTGGGGCAGGGGCCCCTCGGAGGCGTCGACGAGGAGGACGACGCCGTCGACCATGGACAGCCCGCGCTCGACCTCACCGCCGAAGTCGGCGTGACCGGGGGTGTCGATGACGTTGATGACGATGCCCTCGGGGCAGCCGGCGTCCACGGCTGAGGGGCCCGAGTAGTGGACCGCCGTGTTCTTGGCGAGGATCGTGATGCCCTTCTCGCGCTCCAGCTCACCGGAGTCCATGACGCGCTCGCCGGTGGTCTCCTCGGTGGCCCGGGCCCCGAAGGCGCCCGCCTCCCAGAGCATGGCGTCGACAAGAGTGGTCTTGCCGTGGTCGACGTGGGCGACGATGGCGACGTTACGCAGGTCCTGGCGCACGCTCATGGGGCACTTCTTCCGGTGGGGGACGCCGCGGGCCAGGCACCTCTCACGGCACCGGCCACAGGGCATGAAACAGGGAAAGACTAGAGGACGCCGGTCGAGACCTGCCATGGCGGGGCCGACACCCAGCCTGTGCCGCCTCTCACCTCGACCATTCAGGGACTGGCACCATCAACCGCCCTGCGGGACTGCGAGCCACGACCCGCCGGTCACTCCACAGAAGGCTCGACTTGCTCCGCCTCCGGGAAACGGCGGACACCCACAGACACCCGAGCAGCACCAGTACGCATACCCCAGCAGTCGTCAGCACACCCGTCCCCTGTCCCAGCCACATGGCAAGGGCGGGAACAGCCACGTAGCCGAGCGGCGCAATACCGTCCCCGGCGAGGTAGTCCAAGGCGAAGACCGAGGGCAGTGCGTCACGCTCAACTCGAGACTGAAGAAACGTCTCCCAACGCCACGCTCGTCGACGCAATCACAGCACTTGACACAAATACCGACACCGCGACAAGCCAAAGAGGCGCACCGAGCACTACACCGACGGGAACCGGAACGAAGCTGAGAAGCGCAACCAGACAAAGGATGGGGCGTGACAGACGGGACGGGGCGGGAAGCAAGGACCCAACGATTCCACCGACCGCAAACAAGGACTCGCTGACACCGATGAACCATAACGCCCGATAATCATCGCGCAGCACCACGGGGTATATCGTCATGTAGCTTCCCCAGACCAGTAAAGTGCCACACACCGGAGCCGAGCAGCACAACGAGGACACCTCGGGAACGTGCGGCGACCCGCAGGCCCCACCTCAGCGCGGTGACGCGATCCGAACTACCCGTTCTGCGCCCCCTCGGCAGGCGAACCTGCGACATCAGGCACACGAGCATCAGCAGGGAGACCAGCCACCAAGCATCAGCAACACCTCGCCATGACTGCACCAGCGCAATAAGTCCAGGGCCGGCGACCGCGCACAGACCAGTGACAACGGCCCTGGCGGAATTCATCCGATCCAGCAGATCCGGCCGCACAAGGTCTGCGACATAGGACCCCATCGTTGAATACATAATCGATGCGACGAACTCCAAGGCGAATGACACAGTGACGTACACGCCGAGGCCAACCGAGCCATCACGACTCAGCATCGCGATCCCGCCGCAGATGACGGCCCATGCGGCTGCCGCACCGCCGAACATGGTCTTGGGGCTGACGTGAAACCAGCATCTGCGGAGCCAGCAAGGCACCCAAGATTCCCGGCAGCGCACCCACCGAGAACCAGCCCGACACCGGAGGCACTGCAGCCCTCCGATGCGACAGCTATCGCCAGCAGTACGGGAACCGCTGAATTCGCCAGGACATACAGGCCTCGCGACACAAGAAACTCAACGACGTGATCCTCCGCCAACAGCTTCATCCGACTACCCTTCCCGGCACATAGCCAGTACGTGCACGTCCGTCTCGCCGCCGTTCACCAAGTGCACCAAGGCGGCGATAGGGCGGGTCACAGGAGCACGGTCA
>BNJU01002121.1_pt1 | contig 63869 bp, 48 predicted proteins | sample 8539281 | NCBI WGS metagenome assembly BNJU01 (sample SAMD00202456, study PRJDB9452) | human saliva metagenome | isolation source: human saliva | place: Japan
TGTGGGTCTTGAAGTCGGTGACCGTCTTCGAAGTCGTGACCCAGTTCGAGATCATTATCAACGGACGCCGCTATTTCGCGGATATTGCGATTCCGGGGCTCATGATCATCTTCGAGTTCGATGGCATTGGAAAGTTGGGCAAGGACGATGCTGAGTTTGCCCGGGCGAAGCGTGACTGGATCCAGCGCGAAAATGACTTGCGTAGTGCCGGTTGGAGGATCTACAGGGTCTCTTGGAGAGACTATGAAGACTTCAATGCGTTACGTGCGTGGGCGATCCAGCTCCTTCGTCCGCATCAAGTTGCCATCCCAGAGCATGCTGAGGCGTTGTGGGCGTTGCCGTCTGCCGCGTGCGATGGTCCAAGCCGACGTTTTCATGTCCATGCTCGATGAGGTCTGTACTAGTTAGGGAGCATTACACCAGTTAGGGAGCATTACACCGCCTGGGAAGTGGTGTAATGCCCAGCTAAATGGTGTAACACCACTTAGGAACAAGCGGCACCGTGGAAGTGGGGTCCGGCTTCCGTGCCTGTGGGTGGAGGCGGTGCCTACTCGGGCTTCGGGACGATGCGCTAACCGTACGTCAGCATGCCGAGCGCCACTGGTGTGGAGGGTGCCGGAGGGGCCTGGAATGCCCGTGAGGCAACGTAGCAATACCAGAAATCATGTGGGGCCTGGTTGTGGTGCCGGTGGGCGGTGGCAGGGCCTGGCCGGGCTTCGAGACGACGCGCCGAGCAAAGCTCGCGGCGCGGACGGCGAGCGGGCGGGCCGCTGCCCACCGGCACGCCAGGCAGCCCGGCCCCACAGTTAGGCGTGACGGTGCCTGGAATGCCAGCGGTGCTGCAAGCAACACTGTGGGCGGGTCGCCGCCCGCCGGCACGCCAAGCAGCTCGGCACGCCAAAGCAGCCCGGCACGCCAAGCAGCCCGGCCCCCACAGCAAGGTGCGACGGTGCCCGGAGCACCCGTGGAACCACACACCACCGCCGGCAATCAGCCAGAATACGCAGCCAGCAGCGTCGCCAGGTGGACGCCCCCGCGGCCCGCGAGCTGGGCTGCCTGGGTGCGGCACGAGAAAGCCGTCCGCCAGATACACCGCGTCCGGCTGCGCATCAAGCGTGGGCAGCAGCGAATGCGATGCGACCGCGACTGACAAGTCGTAGTGGCCCGCCTCCATGCCGAAATTCCCGGCCAGGCCGCAGCAGCCTTCGAGTCGGGTCACGCGCGCACCCAGCGACTCGAGCAACGCCTGGTCGGTGTCCCACCCCATGACGGAGTAGTGGTGGCAGTGCGGCTGCGCGACGATCTCGACGCCCTCCAGGCTCGGCAGGCGGCGCGCGGACGCGGGCACGACCGACAGAACCTCGGCGAGTGTTCGCGTCGCGCCCGACACGAGCGCCGAGCGCGGATCCTCGGGCAGCAGGTCGAGCAGGTCGTCGCGCAGTACTGCCGTGCACGAAGGCTCAACGCCGACAATTGGGATTCCCGACGCCGCGAAGGGCGCGAGCACACTGAGCAACGACGTCAAGTGTTTCTTCGCGCCCGTCAGCTGACCCGTCGTAATCCACGTGAGTCCGCAGCACGCGTCCGGAGCGATGATGGGCGCAAACCCGTTCGCCTCGAGCACGTCGACGACCGCGCGCGCCCCCGCATCGTCCAGGGTCTGGCTAAACGAGTCCGCCCACACGAGCGCATACGGCCGCCCGCCCGGGTCGCGCGGGCCGCTCAGGATCGGGGAGTCCGCCATCGACGAGGCAGTGGCCGCTTCGCGCTCGCGGGCAGGGTCAGACGAGGCCGGGGCTGCATCGCGCTCGCGGGCAGGGTCAGACGAGGCCGTGGTGCCGCCGCGCTCGCGGGTACCGGAAATGGGATCCGATGAAGCAGACGCAGGAACGCTACCTGCCAGCAGGTTGCGGCGGCGGGCCCACGCGGTGAAGGTACCGGACTGGAGGGCAGGCATGCCTCGGCGAGGATCGAGGCCGATGACACGGAAGGCCAGCGAGCGCAGGGGAGCGACCGACATGACGATGTTCGCGATGCGTGCCAGGCCGGGCACGCGCGCGGTGACGCGGGTGAGGCGCGGCAGCCAGCCGAGCGTGTAGTGGCTGAGGGGGCGCATGCGTCCCCGGTAGGTGCGGAAGAGTGCTTCGGAGCGGTAGCGTGCCATGTCGACGCCGGCGGGGCAGTCGGCGGAGCAGGCCTTGCAGGCCAGGCACAGATCGAGGGCTTCGAGGACTTCGGGGGAGTCGATGGCCTTCACGAGCTGTGAGTTCGCGGCTTCCTGGAGGATACGGGCGCGCCCTCGTGTCACGTCTTTCTCGTCGCGTGTGGCCAGGTAGGAGGGGCACATGAAGGTCCCGGAGACTCCGGCGCGACACTTGCCCACGCCGGTGCAGCGGTGAACGGCGGCTGTGAAGTCGCCGCCGTCGTGGGTGAACGCGAAGCCGCCGTCGGCGGGCATGGGGTGCGCGGCGACGCGCCGCAGGTTGGCATCGAGTGGGTCGACGCCGGGCTGTAGTTCGAGCGCGCCATCGGCAGGGGCGAGGCCGGTGCCGCCAGCAGCGCCAGACACGTCAGGCGACGGCGAGGAGTCGTTGGCGGCCGCATCGTTGGGCTGGAGTGCGCCATCGGCAGGGGCGAGGCCGGTGCCGCCAGCAGCGCCAGACACGTCAGGCGACGGCGAGGAGTCGTTGGCAGGCGCGCCGTTTGCCGCCAGCCCGTCGGGACCCCTGCTGCGCGCCGCAAGAACCCGCGCCCGGGCGCGCGAGGCGGCCTCGGCCTCGTCCATGGGGGCGGCGAGCACCCCGGGGTTGAGGAGGTTGTCGGGGTCGAAGACGTGCTTGACGCGCGCGAACAGGTCGAGCATCTCGGGAGAGTACATGAAGCGCAGGAGTTCTCCGCGGGCGCGTCCGTCGCCGTGCTCGCCGGAGACGGAGCCGCCGTGGGCGGCGCAGATGCGGGCCGCGGACTGGAGGAACGCGCGCGAGTGGGCGACGCCTTCCGGGGTCTCGAGCGGCATGGCGAGGCGCACGTGCACGCAGCCGTCGCCGAAGTGCCCGTACAGGAGGCCGTCGATGTCGTACTCCTCCATGAGGGCGGTGAAGTCGCGCAGGTAGGCACCGAGGTTCTCGGGTGGGACGGCCGCGTCCTCGAAGCCTGGCCATGCCTGCTGGTCGCCGCCGCCCGCGCCGTCCGGCGGGGTGCGTCCGCCCAGGCCCGCACCGTCGGCGCGGATCCTCCACAGGGCCGAGGCCTGATCCCCTGGCGGGTAGACGACCGTGTCGATGGCAGCCGAGTCGGCGCACAGGGCGCGTGCGCGCTCGAGGGAGGCGGTGACGTCTTCGCCGGGGGCGCCGACTTCGACGAGGAGCCAGCCTTCGCCCTCGGGCAGGGCGGGGACGGCACCGGGGCCTTTGTGGGCGCGCACGACGTCGACGAGGCGGCGGTCCATGCCCTCCACCGCGAGGGGGGAGTGGGCCAGCAGCGCGGGCACGTCGTCGGCGGCCTCAATCATGGAACGGTAGCCGAGGGCTGCGAGCACGGGTGCGTCGGGCAGCGGCACGAGGCGCACGGTGACGGAGAGAATCAGGACGAGGGTACCCTCGGTGCCGGTGAGCATGGCGGCGAGGTTGCGCCCGCCCTCGGGGGTGAGATGTTCGAGGGAGTAGCCGGAGACCTGGCGCTTGAAGCGGCCGAGCTGCGTGCGGATGGGGGCCAGGTTGGTGTCAATGAGGGAGGCCAGCCCTGGCACGTCGCGCAGCGCCGAGTCGTGTGAGGTCGTGGCCGTGAAGCGGCGTCCCTGCCCATCGATGCACTCGAGGGAGACGATGTTGTCGGAGGTGCGCCCCCAGGCGGTTGCGTGTGGGCCGCACGCGTTGTTGGCGACCATGCCGGCGATTGTCGCGCGGTTCTGGGAGGAGGGGTCGGGGCCGAAGCGCAGGCCGTACTCGGCCGCCGCAGCCTGCAGGGTGGAGCCGACGCAGCCGGGTTCGACGGTGGCGGTGCGGGCCTCGGGGTCGATGGAGATGACGCGGTTCATGTGCCGCGAGAAGTCGAGGACGAGGCCGGGGCCGATCGCGTTGGACGCGCACGAGGTGCCGCCGCCTCGGGCGGTGAGGGGGACGCCGTGGGCGCGCGCCAGGTGGAAGGCGGCGACCGCCTGCTCGGGCGTGCGCGGGAAGGCGACGGCCAGGGGCGGGATGCGCGTGAGGCCGGCGTCGGAGGAGTAGCGTGCTCGTGTGCCGACAGAGGAGTCGACGTCGATGAGTGTACGCAGGTCCGTCAGGAAGCTCTCGCTCATGATCCCAGTGTGTCACGCGCGCGCCGCGCGGGGTGGGACTTCCCGCTGTGCGGATGGTCGTGTCGGAATTGGCGAGGTCGTGGAGCGAGAGTGGTCACGCGTGGAGCGCGTGTGGAGTGTGTAGGAGGGGTCGACGGTGCTGCCGCGAGACGCCTGTTGCTCACAACGTGGACTCAGGCGGGTTCCGGGTCGTCGATAATGAGTTTTGGGAAGGGTGTCACAGGGACGGGCATGCGTTCGATCGGCGGCATATGCGGACTGACCGGTTGAGAAGTATTCGGGTAGCGTGGAGGCAGTGTCTTATTACTAACACAATATGGAGATAGTTCATTGCGCGTCTCCTCGGACGCTGGAACTCGGGGTTCTGGCGCCGAGTATTCAATGAGGCGCAGGAATTTTCTGCCCATTGCTACCCGCCTTGCCTGTTGTGTACTGCCTGCTGCGCGATGGTTTAACCAGATGGAAGATGGTGCCGAATCTGGTTTGCGCGCGTCAAATACAATCCTACACGAGATGAATCATGCCCTGTTGTGCGTCACAAACGGTTATTCGACACATGTCAGACAAATAGAGGGTCGAACGGTCGAAAACCGCTCCCTGTGGCCCAAAGGAGAGGGTGTGTATTAGCGCCTTTGTGGGATCATTTTATAAATTCTGTCCGCAAGGTAAGTGTTAAAAGAGTGTCTTATAGATAAAGAATGAGAGGGTGATGGGCTATTGACATAAGACTAACATTTACACGGTATCTATTGCAATACCCCTGTGTCTTCTGCGTTTCTTTTAGAACGTATGAAACAATGGCCACGAGCGCTCCATACACGTGAAGGATAGATCGATGGCCCTGTTTGAGTTCGAGGATGGACACCTCGTGCCTGCTCAATTCGGGTACCCGGTTTCGTATGATCTGGGTCCCGAACTGGTCGACGCTATCTGCCAGCAGGTCCTGCAGATTGTGTCGCGTCCGCTGTTCCGGTGACATGGCGTGACATGACGGGACAAGATGATGAGGAGACGCCGCGCCTGACGGCGCTCGACGTGACGGGGCAGATAGTCTCCGTTGAGATCCTCAAGCTCCTGGATTCCGAGACCCTGATTACGTCGCTGTCACGTCTTGCCATCGTCGCTTCCTTGTCCTGGTCTGACCTGGCGGGTGAGTATCCGACGGGATCCGAGGGTTTCCGCGCTGGCTGGGCGCAGTTCCGCGATTCGATGCCCCCAGCTGTCGGCCCGGGTCCCCGTCTGATCATGGTCGCCGGTGAGATCGACCCGTCGGTGCGCCCCGCCCTGTCGATCCTGGCTACCTCCGGTGTCGAGGTGCACCTCATGAACCTGCGCCAGATGTCCAACGGTCGACTCTTCCTGGACGTCAATGCTGTCGGCCCGCGCCTGTATGGGCATGCCCCGCAGCTTCTTGGAAGCGTGGCCGGCGCATCCGCGATTGCCGCGGGACCCGCCCCCGCCCCGGCCGTGCCCGAGGCACCTGTCGACTCCGAGGAGTTCGAGGCTGCCGCCGAGGAGAATCTGGACGATGCAGCCCAGGCGATCCCAGAGCCGCCCGTTCCTCCGGTCACCGATGCGGATGCTGAGGCGGATGGGGACGGCGACGCTGAGGATGCGACCGAGTCCGAGACTCCGACGACTCGCCCCACCCCGAAGGTCGCTCCCCACCTACGCGACGCCTTCCACTACTCGGTCGATGAAGAACCTCCGGCCCCCCTGGAAGTCCAAGGATTCCCCCGAGGAACAGAGTGACGAGGCTGGGGCTGGCTCCGATGAACTGGTCGAGGAATTCGTCGAGGAGTTCGTCGAGGAAGAGACCGAGATCGACGACCGCGTTGATGAGGTCGCTGACGCGCTGGAAGCTGACGACGCGGATGAGCAAGTCGGGGAGGATCGCGACGCGGCTGATGAGCACGCCACGGAAGCCTTCGACGAGGCCGAGGAACGCATCGAGTCCGAGGGCGAGACCGACGGTAGCGACGAGCGCGAGCAGGTCGAGACTCTCGACGAGGAAGAGCGCCACGACGAGGAACGCGACCGCGGTGAGTTCGCCGCGGGCGACGCTGCCGACGAGTCCGCCGCGGACGACAATGTCGATGCCGAGGACACTCACCCGGAGGAGCACGCGGTGCACGTGGGTGACGAGCTGGATGACAACGAGCAGGGCGAGACCGGCGAACAACGATGGGAGCGCCCGGCACACCTCGGTAGTCGCGCCTCACGACGCGCCCATGTCGAGGCCGCCGAGGACCTCAACGACGGCGGAGCGACCGACGCGGCCATGGCCTCGTCCGTCGACCACGAGGAAGAATCCCCCGAGGTCATCGCGGCCCGCGAAGGGGGCGTTCCCGTCCTCGGGCGCGACGAGGCCGGTCTGCGCACGCTCGCGCAGATCCTCGGCGAGGATACTCCCCTCGTGGCGCGCGGCGAACTCGGCCTTCCTGACGACCTGGTGCTCGCGGCCAGCGGTGCGATTTCATGCGCCGGCCTGACATATCCGTCCCTCGAGACGATGCTGACCGCGCGCGGCATGGGCCACATCGACGTGTGGTCCTTCGTCCGTATCGGCGACCGCCTGGGGCCGACGCTGGCCGAGGCCCTCGACGAGGTTAACCGCGAGATCGTCCGCGAATACGCGAACGTGCCGCGCGGGCGTCGCGTCGCTAAGCACTGACGCACCGACTGTCGGGGGAGGCTCGGGATCATCTGATCCCGAGCCTCCCCCTCGTTGTGTGCAGTAACACCGCTTCAGTAACCCCCGCGCCGACCCGCCGCTCAGCCACGGCCTCGTCACCCGGTTACGGCCTCGTCACCCGGCCACGGCCTCGTTGTGCGTGGGCGACGGGTGCGCGAGCGCTAGTCGATGAACGCCTCGAGCCAGCCGCGCATCGTGGCGTACACGGCCTCGCGCACGGGCGCGTCCGACAGGACTAGGTCATGCTTGCCGGGGAAACGCGCGATCGTCACCAGGTCGGACAGGCCGAGGCTGCGCTGCGCGATCACGACCGGATCCAGCACGGTATCGGAGGTGAAGGCGCGCTCGCACCACGCCTCGTCGAAATATGCAGACGTGGACACCAACGACAGGACCGGGCATTCCAGGTGCACGTCCTTCTCGACCGTCTCGTGCCCCGCCATGATCGCTTCCAACCACGAGGCGGGCACCGGGTAGGACTCGGGGCGCTTCCACTCGTGGGCGATGGGCCACCCGACAACCGACGGATCCTCAGGGGAGAGCCCCTCGGGGATCGGCAGGTCCGAGGAGGCGCGCCCAGCGAGCGAACGCCCGTAGTGGCCCGCGCCTCCCGTGGGGACCTCCCACATGGGGCTGCGCGCCGCGATGCGCCCGATGACGGGGGCCATCGCCCCGCGCCAGGACGCCATCGACTGCATCTCTAGCCACGCCGAGTTCAGGATCAGACCGGCCAACACGCCCGGGTGGCGGTGCGCCCACAGGGTCGCAACCAGGCCGCCCGTCGAGTGCCCCATGAGGACGAGCGGCTCGTCGTCGCGCTCGGAACGGATCAGCTCGATGGCCTCGCCGATCTCCTCGTCGTACACCGACAGGTCGTCCGTGTATCCGATGGTCTGGTGGGGACGCAGGGAACGCCCGTACTTGCGCATGTCGAGCGCGTAGAACGCGGCACCCGCCTCCCGCAGACGATTCGCCATCTCCGTCTGGAAGAAGTAATCGTTGCGCCCGTGCAGGTACAGGACCGTCACGTGGGCGCTCTGGGGCGGGGTCGCGCGCACGAGGGTCGCGACGCAGGGCCCCTCCGCGTCGTCGAGCAGCTCAATCGTGCGCGATTCGTAGCCCTCACCCAGGATATCGGCACGCCACTGAAGCCCGGGAGGGCCAGCCTCGCCCCAGGGGGCCATCACGTCGCGCTCGGGGAACCCCTTCAGAGACGAGGCCTCGGCATCCACCCCGGACAGGTTGGGCAGGCCGCTCGTGTCCGGTATCTGCTCGCCATCGGGCGTGGGATTGCTGGTAACGCTCATGGGGTCAGCATAACGCGCGAGGCCACCCCGGCCTCGTCGATGAGGAGGCGGAAAAAGGGTGGGCTCGCGGAGAAAGAGCGCCGATCAGGCGAAGGAGGACGCGCGCGAGGGGATGCGCTCGTTGAGGAACTCGTTGAGGAGGGACGTGAGCTGGTCGTGCTCGATGAGGAATCCGTCGTGGCCGTGATCCGAGTGAATTTCGCGGTAGAACGCGCCGGGAATGCCCGACGCCATCTGCCAGACCTGCTCCGGGAAAAACAGGCGATCCGAATCCACCGCGACGACAAGCGTGCGGGCGGTGACAGCCTTGAGGGCCTGTGCGACGCCGCCACGGTCGCGACCCACGTCGTGAGAGAGCATCGTACGACACAGCGTCACGTACGAGCCGGCGTCGAAGCGGCGCACGATCTTCTCGCCGTGGTAGTCCAGGTAGGACTCGACCGCCAGGCGACCGCCATGCAGGGGGTCTTCGTCGTTCTGAGGGATGCGACCGAAGCGCTCGTCCAGCTCGGAGGGGGAGCGGTAGGTCGTGTGCGCGATCTGGCGGGCGAGCGCAAGACCCGCGGTGGGGCCGGGACCCGCGTAGTAGTCTCCGCCACGCCACGCCGGATCCAGCTGGATCGCGCGGATCTGCGTGTGCGTCCACGCCGCCTGATCGGCCGTCGTCTGCGCGCCTGAGGCTACGACCACGAGGCGGCGCACGCGCTGCGGATAGGTGACCGCCCACTCGATGGCGCGCTGGCCGCCCAGGGAGGCGCCGATGACGATGTCCCACGTTGTGATGCCGAGCAGGTCGGACAGGAGGGCCTCGGCGCGGACCTGATCACGCGTAGAGATCACGGGGAATCGCGAACCCCAGGGCGCGCCGTCCGGCGCCAGCGAAGCCGGGCCGGTCGAGCCCTGACAACCACCCAGCACATTCGCGGCCACCACAAAGTAGCGTTCGGTGTCGATGATGCGTCCCGGACCCACGATCTGATCCCACCAGCCGGGGGTTGGCTGGCCGGGTGCCGCGTCGCCGTACACGTGGGCGTCGCCGGTGAGCGCGTGCAGGATCAAGACGGCGTTCGAGCCGGTGTTATTCAGGGTTCCCCACGTCTCGTAGGCCAGGGTCACGCTGGGCAAGATCGAGCCATTTTCGAGGCGCTGGGCACCCAGGTTGGCGAACTGGCGGAACGCGACCGGGTCGCCTTCACGCCACGCGCCGGAGGTGGGAGCGGGGGGCAGATTATGGCGGCTCATGGGGCCTTCTTTCGCGGGGGCGGAGGGGAGGGGAGAACAGCGGCGGCCTCGCAGCCTCAGGAGTGTGTATCCCCGAGGCCGCCGACGGGTCTGTTAGGCTGTGGCCGCGCGGGCCGCGTCGAAGCCGAGCTGCAGGTCGGCCAGGATGTCCTTGATGTTCTCCAGGCCGATCGACAGGCGCACCGTGCCGGGCGCGACGCCGGCCTTGGCCAGCTCCTCCTCGGTCAGCTGCGAGTGCGTCGTCGAGGCCGGGTGGATGACGAGGGACTTCGCGTCGCCGATGTTGGCAACCACTGGCAGGAGCTTCACGCCGTCCGCGAAAGCCCGGCCGGCCTCGTACCCGCCCTTAATGACGAAAGAGAGCAGGCCGCCCGTGCCCAGCGGCGCGTACTTCTTGCCCAGCTCGTAGTAGGGGGAGGACTCCAAGCCCGCGTAGTTGACGGACTCGACGTCCGGGTGTGCCTCGAGGAAGCGGGCGACCGCCAGCGCGTTGGAGACGTGACGCTCGACGCGCAGGGACAGCGTCTCGATGCCCTGCGAAATGAGGAACGCATTGAAGGGGGAGGTGACGGCACCCAGGTCGCGGTTGATGAGCGTCTGGATGCGCAGCAGGAACGCCAAGTTCGCGCCCAGCGCGCCGCCCACGCCCAGGTCGCGGGCGTAGACGAGGCCGTGGTAGGACTCGTCCGGCGTGTTGTAGAGGGGGAAACGCTCGGGCTGGGAGGCGAAGTCGAAGTTGCCCGAGTCGACGATCGCACCTGCGATCGACGTGCCGTGGCCGCCCAGGTACTTGGTGGCCGAGTGAACGACGATGTCGGCACCCCACTCGATCGGGCGCACCAGGTAGGGGGTGGCGACCGTGTTGTCGACGATGAGGGGCACGCCAACCTCGTGGGCGACCTTTGCGATCGGCTCAATGTCGAGGATGTCGCCCTGCGGGTTGGGGATGGTCTCGCCGTAGAAGGCGACCGTCTTGTCGTCGGCGAGCGCGCGCCAGGCCTCGGGGTCGAGCGGGTCTGCGACGAAGCGTGCCTCGATGCCCAGGCGTCCCAGCGTGTTCTTCAGCAGGGTGACGCTGCCGCCGTACAGGGAGGGGGAGGCGACCACGTTGTTGCCGGCGACTGCCAGGGCAAGGATCGACAGGGCAGTCGCGGACTGACCGGAGGAGACGAGGAGGCCGCCGACGCCTCCCTCGAGGGCCGCGATGCGGGCGGCGACACCGTCGGTCGTCGGGTTGGTCAGGCGCGTGTAGATGGGACCCAGCTCCTGCAGTGCGAAGCGGCTCGCTGCTTGCGCAGTGTCCTCGAAAGCGTAGGAGGAGGTCTGGTAGATGGGCAGGGCGGTCGCGCCGGTGGCGGGATCAAGGTCGTATCCGGCGTGAATCTGCTTGGTTTCGAAGGACCAGTCGTTGGCGGTCATTGTGCGGCTCCTGGGGTCGGGGGTGGGTCGTCTCTGATTCCCCTCCGGCGGGCCGCAGATGCGGTGAAGTGAATATGCGTCAATGCGCGTCCCGCTGTCGGGGGACTGCGCGGCAGTCGCTGGTGCTGACGCGCAGTCAGCGGCACATTCGACGGTTCATGGTTCCCATTCTTTGTCATGGACGAGGCTATGGCGCGTTGGTCCCGAATGGTGGACTTTTGTAACCGGGTTGGCTGGCATTCAAGAAGGAGTTATAAATGTGAGAGGGAGTACATGAGTGGTGCTCTCGGGGTAGGTTGCTCAGTGATTGCGGGGTAATTTGGTGCTGGTGTTGCCAATGTTGCGATTGGTGTATACGTGAACTGTGTGGAGTTTGGTGTGTTTGTTGCCAAGCGTGATGAAAGTGGATAGGCTTCTTTTCAGTACTCGCCTACGGGCGTCCACCCACGCATGTACGAGATGAGACGACGATGAGACAACGCGGAACAATCCGCACGGCCCTGACGGTCTTTGCCGCCAGCGCTCTGCTGATCTTGCCGCAGATGGCACAAGCGGCTCCCTCCGAGGAGGAAATCGCAGCCGCCAAGGCGGCCGAAGAAGCCGCTTCGATGAGTGTCGCCGAGATCGAGGTCAAACTGGCCGAAGTCAACGCGACCGCAGCCACTGCGACCCAGAATGCGCAGATCGCCGGCGAAGACCTCAACGAAGCCCAGATCGCGCTGAACGCGGCAACCGCGACAGCTAACAAGGCCTCAGCCGACGCCGACGCTGCCGAAGCTGCGTTCCAGGAGGGCAAGCAGCAGATCGCCTCCGTCGCCCAAGCCACCTACCGTAACGGCGGTGGGTCCCTCGACGCCATCGCCCCCTACCTGGACGCCGACGGCCTGCGTGGCGTCGAAACCAAACAGGTCGGCATCAACTCCTTCTCCTCGTCCGCCGAGGCGAAGATGCAGAACGTCGCTGCCCTCGAACAAGTCGCCAAGGTTACCCGCGACGCAGCAAACACCGCGCTCGATAACCAGAAGAAGGCCACCGACGAGGTTCAGGCTCGCACCGATGCCGCCAACAAGGCCGCTACCGACGCGCAGACTCAGGCCAACATCGTTGCCGCCCAGCGCGACGCCTACGTCAAGGAGCTGGCCACCAAGCAGAACACCACCGTCGACCTGATCAACCAGCGCGAGGCCAGCCTCGCCGCTGAACGCACTGCCGCCGAACGTGCTGCCGCCGAGCAGGCCTCCGCAGCCGTCGCCGCCGCCGACAGCCAGCGCCGCGCCGACACCCCTGCTCCCGCGGCCGATGCAACTCCCGAGGCCCCTGCCTCGTCCCCGGCCCCCGACGCGTCGGCTGCACCCGCTGAGGAAGCGCCCGCTCCCGCACCCGCTGAAGAAGCGCCCGCTCCCGCACCCGCTGAAGAAGCGCCCGCCCCTGCACCCGCTGAGGAGGAGCCTGCGCCCGCGTACGAAGAACCCGTGTACGAGGAGCCTGACGACGAGGAACCCAGCTACTCCTACGGCGGCGCGTCCACTGCGATTGCCACGGCCATGACCTACCTGGGTGTGCCCTACGTGTGGGGTGGCGAATCCTACGGCGGCGTCGACTGCTCCGGCCTGACGATGCTCGCATGGGAGAGTGCCGGCGTGGACCTGCCACACCTCTCGCGCGCGCAGTACGGCTACGGCACGCACGTGTCCCTCGGTGACATGGAGGCGGGCGACCTGATCTTCTGGTCCTCCGATGGCACCCAGTCCGGCATCTACCACGTCGCCCTGTACCTGGGCGACGGCGAGATGATCGAGGCTCCCACCTTCGGTGTGCCCGTGCGCGTGACCGGCGTGTATAGCTGGGGTTCACTCATGCCTTACGCCGTGAGGCTCTGATCCTACTCGTTGCGGGGGCCGCGCAGACTGAGTCTGCGCGGCCCCCCGTTTTGCATGGTGATGTGAGTGTTGCCATGGCTGCCGTGGTCGTGCGTGTTGTCGGGTGCTTGCGTGAGCTGATGGTCTTGTCGGCTGCTTGTTGCGTCTGAGGTGTCCTGGGTTGCGTGGGCGTCGGGGGTTGCGTGGGGGCGGGCACCCGGGGTGCGGGTACCTGCGCCGCGCGGGGCGACCCTGCGGCGGCCTCGACTAGCATGGACGCATGCAGAACTCAACGACCGTTACTGATCCTCGGAAGGACTCGCGCGCGAGCGGCGAGAGCACCCCCAGGGTCCTCGATAACTCGGCGAAGCGCTTCATGCGTTTCGTCCTGGGGTTGATGGCGCTTGGTGTGTACTGGCTGATCTGGACCTCCAACTGGCGGGAGGCGTGGGGTGACTGGTCGATGCGAGGCAAGATCGGGGCGGCAGTCCTGCCCGTCGGCTTCGTGCTTATCTGGCTGCCGATCATGTGGGCGGCGCTGCGTTGGGCGATCCGCGATCTCATCAGAGTTCGGCGTTTGCCCACGCGGGGAAAGCATGCGAAGAAGCCGCGGCCACGGCTTGCCATCATTTGTTTCCTGATATCCGCCGGTATCCTTGCCGGCGTCGTGTATCCGTCGTGGAATCAACACCTGACGCTCGCCCAGGACCTGTGGGAGGGGCCTGTGCGCCACGAGCGTGTGGCGTGCGAGGCCTTCAATGATGGGAACGGCAGCGTCTCACCGAAGAGCAGGTCCTGGAAGTACCTCCAGTTCAGGCTGGTCGGGGATGACGGTTATTCGCAGAGCTTCCGCTTCAAGCGCGTGGATCTCGATAAAGAAACCGACCGTCAGGGCAGCCCGTTCAATACGATCCTGGGCGCGTGCGAGTCACCGGAGATGCGCATGAGTGTGTCCGTTTATCCGCGTACGGGCGTCATTTCCGAGGCCCGGGCGAGCAAGTAGCCAGAAACTCGGGGGATACGATCTGGGCATGAGTGTCGATGTTCCACAGCCGCCGACCTCTCCGCCGCCGAGCGCGTCCGCGCCGAAGGGCTGGAAGCCGAAAGGATGCGGAACTGAGGCTGCGTGGGCTGTCTTGATGACCGTGGTCGTCGTAGCTTACGTCTGCGTGTGGGTGCTCGCGTGGAAGCAAGACCTCGGCGCGGTTGCGCTTGACGGGCGGGTTCGTTTCATGTGGGTCCCGATCATCTTCCTGATCGGCTGGGTTCCCCTGTTTCTACGTTCACTCGAGTGGCCCGTGGCCTTCATCCGTGAGTGTCGCCTAGCGACGATGGACCGATACATGTCGCTTCTCCTGGCCGTTGTCAGTGTTCCGGCGCTCATCGTCGTCCTAATCATCGGCTTTGTGTCGTATCGTTCCTATTCCTACGTAGCCCCCGCGCTCGCGGATCAGCGCCAAGGGCCTGTGCGCTACGAGGCGGTGACTTGCGGCGGTGTTTCGCGTGCGGTTGAGCGCACTAACGATGAGTCGCCGGACAAAGAGTACGCATACATGACGGTGACGAGTCCCGACGGTCTGCACCTGGATGTGCGCGTTAGTTCGGTCATGTTGGAGCGTCGACTGGGGGAGGGAGATGAACCGTACGTCGGTCTCATGAAGCTGTGCGAGGCACCGGGCACGTTCGTGAGCGCCGAGGTCTACCCGCGCACGCAGATTCTGGCTTCCCTTGGGCGATGATCTCCTCCGTGCGGTAGCTCGTCTCGGAGGTGGCGAGGCTGCGTCGGCTATTGGTGTTGAGGACACTACGTGTTGCTGGTGTAGTGACTTGTCGACTTGCTGGTGTGGGAAAGTCACGGTTACAGGTGGTTGTGCATGCCTCGCTTATGTAAATACTGAAGCATCGTGGGCGTGTGCGGCCGCCCCATGATTCGTGACGGATCATCCGCGCGCGACAACGACTTGGACTCCAACGCGTCCCGCGCGTAAACCCCCTGTTCCGCATGTTAACCCGCTGTTCCGCATGTGGGCGGGGTCGCCCAGGCTCGGAATAGCGGGTCCACGTGCGGATGAGATGGCCCGGGTTCGGAATAGCGGGTTCGCGTGTGATGTAGTGGGTCTGGTGTACGGCTGTGCCCTCTGTCCCGCGCGTAGACCCTCTGTTCCGCATGTTAACCCGCTGTTCCGCATGTGGGCGGGGTCGCCCAGGCTCGGAATAGCGGGTCCACGTGCGGATGAGATGGCCCGGGTTCGGAATAGCGGGTTCGCGTGCGTATCACGGGGATGGAGGCGCATGGTGAGCGGATTGTGCGCAATGGCTTTGCGCTTCGGCGACATGGTTCAGGTGGTCAGCCCAATGCACCCTCACGTAGTGCACTCCTGCAGGCCCCAGACGGCAAGAAGAGGACACCAAGGCACATGATGGATGAACCCCAGCAACACGACATGTCCTATAACCAGTCTATTGTGGGCGCATGGGAACGACCGAGACAGGCCCCGATGGGTCTGTGAGCTATCTCTTCACCTCGAAGAATTTAGCGTATCGACAAAAGCTCTACAGGTGGCTCATTATCGGCTGCTGGGTCCTGATGGGTTACGCGTGTGTCGGCGTCATCGTCTTCATAGACGATTGGGGGCAGTGGAGGTTCTATGGCGGTTTCGCCGCGATGGGGCTCCCGCTTCTGGTGCTCTTTTTCTCGTTGCGCTTCGTGTGGGCGTTGCTGCGACGTCTTGTGCGAGTGGTCTGTGGGCGGGCGTCGGGGGGCGTGGTGGCGCCCCTCCTGGGACTCGGGGTCGTTGGTTGCGTGCTGTGGTTGGTCTGGCATATCTCGTTCATGTACCAGTGGCCCTACATAGAGGACTGGCATCGGGGGACTGTGCGGCACGAGAACGTGGCCTGCCAGAACTTCCATACCGAACTGAGCACAGGCAAGAGGTCGCATCGCGAATATGTGTTCGACCTGGTCGCCGAGAACGGCACCGAGTGGAGCTACCGCATTCGCGCATCAGTTATGAAAGAGAAGGCTGAGGATGATCGGGAACCTTACGCGTCCGTCTACTACACCTGCAAGGGTGAGGAGGATGGGCTGAGTATCGTGCTCTATGAGCACACGGGCATCATTACCGAGGCGTGGACGAACCAGGCGGGTCAGGTGCACTGAGCGCTCGTTCCTCCAAAAAATTGCATGCAATCCCCCTTCCCCCTGACCCGCGTGCCCCTGGCAAGCCAAGGGGAGTAAACGGTGGGGCCGCGCGAATCGTCGCGCGGCCCCACCGTGAAGTCTGACATACTCAGTGCTCGCCCTCGTGCTCCTTGAGGCGCTCGTAGGAACGACGAATCTCGGCCTCCGCTTCCTCGCGGCCGACCCAGTGTGCGCCCTCGACGCTCTTGCCGGGTTCGAGGTCCTTGTAGACCTCGAAGAAGTGCTGGATTTCAAGGCGGTGGAACTCCGAGACGTCGTCGATCTCAGTGCGCCACGATGCGCGCTGGTCGGATGCGGGGACACACAGGACCTTGTCGTCGCCGCCCTTCTCGTCGCGCATGCGGAACATGCCGAGTGCGCGGCAGCGGATCACGCAGCCGGGGAAGGTGGGTTCTTCGAGGAGCACCAGTGCGTCCAGGGGGTCGCCGTCTTCGCCCAGGGTGTCGTCGATGAACCCATAGTCGTCCGGGTAGCGGGTCGACGTGAAGAGCATGCGGTCGAGACGAATGCGTCCGGTTTCATGATCAATCTCGTATTTGTTCCGATTCCCCTTGGGAATCTCGATGGTGACATCAAACTCCATGGTCGAACCTTCCATTGTTAGCCCCGAAATTCGGGAGTCCGATTGGTTGTGTGCGAGCATGGGCGGGTAACCTAGATGCCTAGGTAACCACGAAGGGATATTCATGCATCGCACGTCTATGGGGCCAATTGTAAGCGCTAGCGCAGCGCTTGTGGCGGCAGTCGCCTTTTTGAGCGCTGGCTGCACACCCTCCTCGGTCCCCACCCCCAAGGCAGTACCGACTGCCGCCACGCTTGAGCCGGCCAGCGCGTCGGTGCCCGCCCAGGCCTCGGGCAATCCGGTGAGTGAAACGCAGCTCGCGCAGCTGTGGCGGCCTGTCGCTGTTGGCGCGGATAAAGGCGATTACACCGCGTGGGGCGTTGTTGTGGATGCGCAGACGGGTGACATCCTCCTCGACGAGGACGCGGCTATTGGCCACACGCCCGCGTCCACCACGAAGACTCTTGCCGCTTTCAGCGCTCTCAAGCACCTGGATCCGACGACGACGCTGACGACGAGCACACTTCTGAGCGGCGACAATCGCACCCTGTTCCTCGACTCTGAGGGCGATCTGCTCCTGGGTGCGGGTGAGTCTGAGGAGACCGAGGTGTCGGGCCGCGCCGGCCTGCAGACTCTTGCAGACAAGACGGCGGCGGCCCTCACCTCGCGCGGTATTACATCCGTCACTTTGAACTGGCGGGGGACCCTCTTCGAGGGGGATTCACACCTGCCCGCCTGGGACGCACAGGAGGTTGGCGGCTACGAGGGGCACGTGGGTCCGATGGCGATTGACGCCGGGCGTACCGCCCCGGGCGCGTATGCGTTCCATGAGGATGCCCCCGGCTATGTTGCGCAGGTGTTTGCGAAGGCCCTGACGTCATCGGGCGTCGCCGTGAAACTCGGCACGGACGGGAAGGCACCCGCCGGCGGCGAGACCCTTGCGTCCGTGTCCTCGGCGACGATGGGGGAGCAGCTGCGCTGGATGCTGGCGCACTCTGATAACACGCTCGCGGATCAGTACTGCCGCCTCGCGGCGAGCGCTGCTGGCCAGCCCACGACGTACGCGGGTGCGGTCGCCATGGTGAAGGCTGACCTGGTGGAGGCCAGCATCCCCACCAGAGGTATGATCCTGGAGGATTGCTCGGGTCTGTCCACGAACGACAAGCTCAGTGCGAACACGCTCGTCGGTGTCCTGAAGGCCTCGTACGAGGCGCAGGGGAGTCAGGGGGACCTGATTCGCCTCCTGCCCTGGGCTGATCTGGTTGGCACGCTCGCGGATCGTATGACGGACGAACCCGCCGCTGGCAACGTTCAGGCGAAGACGGGTGCGCTTCAGGGTGTGACGACGCTGTCGGGCAGCGTGAGGACGCAGAGCGGTCGCGTTCTCCTGGTGGTCATTGGCCACGACCTGGTCGAGGATGGCGCGTTGCCCACACGCTGGCGTTTGGACAGGTTTGAGGAAGGTCTTGCCGAGCTAGACTGAGTCCATGGAAATGCCGTTTGGACCGCGCGACGTCGCGGGAGTTCTCGCTTCGATGTCCTACGCTGGCCCGTCGGCCTCGCGCGTGGGCGCGTCCGCGGTGGTGGCGCGCCTGCGCCGCTCGGCGGATTGGTCGAGTCGCAGGCTCGCGAAGCTGTCCACGTTGTCCGAGGCCTCGGCGACCGTGGCGGCATCCCGCACTGTCGTCGTGGACCGTCGAGGGCTGATTCGCAGGGTGGGGGCGGTCCTGGATCGTTTCGAGGACACGCGCACGCCGATGGTTCTCGCGGTCGAGGCCGTGGTCCTGCGCGCGCTCGCGAAGAGTGCGACCGGCATTTGGGACGTGTCGTCCGGCTGTAGTGTGCTCGTGGCACCGAACGTGCTGGCGGATGCGCAGCGCTATGCGTTGGATCAGACGGATTGGTGTCGCTGGGTGTCCCTGTGCACGGGGCTGCGCGGCGTGCATCTGACGCATGCGCCTCACCTGGTGACTTACGTCGCTGATCTTGTCCGCGCGCTGCCGGAGCGCAGTGATGAGCTGGTGCGCATCGTGTTGCTGTTGGATGCGTTGCCGACGGCTGAGATGGAGGTGTTGACTCCGCGCGATCTGCCGTCGATTCATTGGCTGCGCACGCATCGCGCGCACGCGGGTGGCGTCGCTTTGGTCCGTGCGTGCGCGGCGGCGGGCATGCCGCTGTCGGGGGTTGAACTCCTGCAGGCCCAGACCGAGGGCTTCGCGCGCACGGTCGTGCGCGAGGGTGCGATTGCGACGCTGTTGTCCAGCGTCGAGGCCCTGCCGAGCGCCCACGAGTACGCCGAACCTGTGGCGTGGCTGGCGCGTGTGCGCTGACGCCTCCCGCTTGGTGGGAGCGAACCCTCGGGGTTGCCTGCGTGCCTGCTCGCTTGCGGTGCGCTCGTGCTTGCGCTCGTTTATTGACGAGGCCGGGGTCCCTCCCGCTTTCATCGTTGGCCTGTCGGGTGGTGCGGATTCGCTGGCGCTTACCCTGACGGTGATTGATGTGGCGTCGCGTGCGGGCATTGAGGTGGTGACGCTGACGGTCGATCATGGTCTGCGGGCGGGCAGCGCTCACGAAGCGCGCCGCGTCGCGGATCTCGCTGCATCCCTCGGGGCGCGCGCAGTCGTGGAGACCGTCCGCGTCGATGGGAGGGGAGGCCCCGAGGCCTCGGCCCGTGACGCTCGTCTCGCCGCCTTGCGCTCTCTTGCGCTCCGCGAGGGGGCACCCGTGCTGCTGGGGCACACGATGGACGATCAGGCGGAGACCGTGCTGCTGCGCCTCGCGCGCGGGTCCGGCCCCTCGTCGCTGCGCGCGATTGCGCCGGTTCGCCGCGACGAGGACGGGGTGACGTGGCTGCGCCCGCTGCTGGGTCTGCGCCGCGCCGATACGGCGGGTGCCTGCGCGCAGGCGGCCCTCACGCCTCTCGAGGATCCGACGAACGCCATCGACGGACCCTGGCGTGCCGCCGATGGCAGTGCCCTGCGTCGCAGCGCTGTGCGTCATAGCGCGATCCCTGCCCTGGCCTCGGCCCTGGGGGTGGACCCCGTGCCGGCCCTCGCCCGCACGGCCGCCCTGTGCGCGGCCGACGACGACGCCCTGAGCGAGTGGACGCGTGGCCTCCTGGCTGTGAGCTGCGAGGCCTCGCCCGCGGCGGGGGAGGGGAGCCTCGCCCTGGTGGTGTCCGAGGTGTCAGGCTCTCCCCGGGCTGTGCGCGCCCGCGCGCTACGCGAGGTGGCTAGCCGGGCAGGAATCCGCTTATTGTCGGGGGTTCACGTGGACGCCCTCGACGACTTGATCGTTGCCTGGAGGGGGCAGGGGCCGATCCCGCTGCCGGGCGGCAGGGCCACGCGCGTCGGTCGCGGCACGCAGGCCCGTATCCTCTTCGAGGCGCGCTCTCCCGAGCCGACCCGAGACGGCGGATGATACCCAGGCCTGCCGAGGCCTCGTCGCTGCGATCCCACCCGCTCGGTCGCACGCGTGCGTGCGGAAGTTTGTCAGTGGAGGCCGCGGTGTGCGCAGGACGCATGCCGGCTCCCTCGGGCGCTCGGAGCGGGCAAGCGTGACCACACGGTGTTGCGCTGACAGTGAGAATAGATGCCTTTTGAGCACAAACACCTGCTCTTATGGCACGCTTATAGTGCAACCGCTCGCGGAGCGCCGATAGGAAAAGAGGACACGGTGGACGCCACCGACATGGGAAACGATCTGAAGGAAATCCTCGTCACTGCCGAGGACATGGACCGTAGGCTCGGCGAGATGGCCGAGCAGATTGACCGCGACTACGCGGGTCGGGAACTGCTCATCGTCGGCGTCCTGCGAGGGGCCGTCATGGTTATGGCAGACCTGTCGCGTAAGTTACACACCCCGATCGAAATGGACTGGATGGCCGTCTCCTCCTACGGGTCGGGCACCAAGAGTTCGGGCGTCGTGCGCATCCTCAAAGACCTCGACCAGGATGTGGCGGGCCGCCATGTTCTGATCGTTGAGGACATCATCGATTCCGGTCTGACGCTGTCCTGGCTGCAGGCCAATCTGCAGGGGCGCGGTGCCGCCTCCGTTAACATCGCGACCGCGCTGCGCAAACCCGCCGCCGCGAAGGTCGACATCGACGTGGCGTACGTGGGCTTCGACATTCCCGACGAATTCGTCGTCGGCTACGGCCTGGATTACGCGGAAAAGTACCGCAACCTGCCCTTCGTTGGCACGCTGCAGCCGCACGTCTACTCCAACTGACAACTTCGGAACCTCTAAGGGGCATACGTGAACGACAAGACGAAGATTAAGCGCCCGAGCTGGACTTGGGTGACGCTTCCCCTCGTCATCCTCATCGTGGGCGGGTGGTTCCTCTGGCAGGCCTTCCAACCGCGGTCGATTTCGACGTCCGAAGGCATGGCGCTCATCTCGGGGACCACGGTCGAGAAGGTCGTCCTCAACGAGGGCACCCAGCAGGTGAACCTCACGCTGAGTGAGGATTACCAGCATCAGAGCACCGGTGCGGGCGATCCGACGACGAACATGGGCAAGAACGTCTACTTCACGTATTCCTACGTTCAGACGAAGGACATCCTGGACACGGTCGCCGAGCAGGCCCCCGCGAAGGGATGGAACGCGGTGCGTCCCCAGTCCAGCGCTCTGGGTGCTATGTTCCAGCTGATCGTCCCGCTGTTGGTCCTCATGGGCGCGTTCTACTTCATCATGCGCTCCATGTCGGGTTCGCGGATGATGGGCGGTTTCACGGCCTCGCGCGCTAAGGAGTTCAACCAGGAACGCCCGGACGTTACCTTCGCGGACGTCGCCGGTGAGGACGAGGCCGTGGAAGAACTCGAGGAGATTCGCGAGTTCCTGGCATCCCCCGACAAGTTCCACAAGGTGGGCGCGCGCATCCCGCGCGGCGTTCTGCTCTACGGTCCTCCCGGAACTGGTAAGACTCTGCTGGCCAAGGCCGTTGCCGGCGAGGCGAAGGCCCCCTTCTTTTCGATCTCCGGCTCGGAGTTCATGGAACTTTACGTGGGCGTGGGTGCCTCGCGCGTGCGCGAGCTCTTCGAGCGCGCCAAGAAGAACGCGCCGGCCATCATCTTCGTCGACGAGATCGACGCCGTGGGCCGCCACCGCGGCAGCGGCATCGGCGGTGGTAACGACGAACGCGAGCAGACCCTGAACCAGCTCCTCGTCGAGATGGACGGCTTCGATGAGCGCGCCAACATCATCCTGATCGCCGCCACGAACCGCCCCGACATCCTCGACCCGGCGCTGCTGCGCCCCGGCCGCTTTGACCGCCAGATCGCCGTCGAGGCCCCGGACCTCAAGGGCCGAGAGGCGATCCTCAAGGTGCATGCTCAGGGCAAGCCGCTCACCGCGCAGGTTGACCTGCGCCAGATCGCCAAGCGTACCCCCGGCTTCACGGGTGCAGACCTGGCAAACGTCCTCAACGAGGCCGCGCTGCTCACCGCCCGCTCGAACATGCAGTTCATCGACGACCGCGCCATCGACGAGGCCATCGACCGCGTCATCGCCGGCCCGCAGAAGCGCACGCGCGTCATGAACGACCACGACAAGGCCGTCACCGCCTACCACGAGGGTGGCCACGCCCTGGCCGCCGCCGCCCTGAACTACACGGACCCGGTCACGAAGGTGACGATCCTGCCGCGCGGCCGCGCCCTGGGATACACGATGGTCATGCCCACCGAGGACCGCTTCAACAAGACCCGTAACCAGCTCCTCGACGACCTGGTGTACAGCATGGGTGGGCGCGTCGCCGAGGAAATCGTGTTCCGCGACCCGTCGACCGGCCCCGCCAACGACATTCAGCAAGCCACGAAGACGGCCCGCGCGATGGTCACCGACTACGGCATGAGCGACCGCATCGGCATGGTCAAGCTCGGCGATGCCGATACCGAGGCCTTCGGCCACGGGTCCGGCGAAGGCCCGCGCGCCTTCTCCGACGAGACCGCCGCGATCATCGACGAGGAGGTCCGCCGCCTCCTCGACAACGCGATGCGCGAGGCCTGGGAGATTCTGACGAACAACCGCGCGATCCTCGACACCCTGGCCGCGCGCCTCCTGGAGGAAGAAACCCTCGATGAGGCGCAGCTCGCGCAGATCTTCAAGGACGTCGTCAAGGCCCCCGAGCGCCCCGTGTGGAACTACCAGGCCGACGCGGCCGTGCCCGGTGCCCGCCTGGGCAACCCGGTCGGTATCAAAGCCGAGGACGAGTGGAAGCCGTTCCCGTGCAGGGAATCGACGTGTCGCCGATTGACGTCATCGGTGCCTCGGGTGTGGAAGAGGAGCAGGAGTGACCTACGATCCCGCAGCCGTGGAAAAGGCCTCGCGCGACCTGCTTATCGCCATCGGCGAAGACCCCGAGCGTGAAGGCCTGATCGGCACGCCCGACCGCATGGCACGCGCGTGGCGCGAAATGTGCTCCGGCCTGTTCGAGGACCCCCGTGAGCATCTGCGTACGCAGTTCCACGCGGGCACCGATGAACTCGTCCTCGTGCGTGACATCACCTTCCACTCGGTGTGCGAACACCACCTCCTGCCCTTCTACGGGCGCGCGCACGTGGGCTACATTCCGCGCGGCGGCGTCGTCACCGGCTTGTCGAAGCTCGCGCGCCTCGTCGAGGGCTATGCGCGGCGCCCCCAGGTCCAGGAGCGTCTGACCGCGCAGGTCGCCGACGCTATCGCCGAGGTTCTGGATCCGCAGGGCGTCATCGTCGTCATCGAAGCCGAGCACATGTGCATGTCGATGCGCGGCATCTCCAAACCCGGCTCGTCCACCGTGACCAGCGCCCTGCGCGGCATCATGAGCGACGGTGCCACGCGCGCCGAGATGATGGCCCTCGTTCTGTCGGGGAGCCGCTGACGTGTCCACGCTTCCCCTGCCCCCAGCCCCGGCCTCGTCCCCGGTTCCCGCGCCTCCGGCGCTGCCGGGCGGCCTGGCCCTGCCGACCGGGCGCGCGGCGATCATGGGCATCCTCAACGTCACGCCCGACTCCTTTTCCGACGGGGGCCGCTACGCGGACGTAACCTCGGCGCTCGCGCACGCCCAGGCGATGATAGCCGCCGGTGCCGACCTGATCGACGTGGGCGGGGAGTCCACGCGGCCCAACTCCACGCGCATCACCCCCGAAGAGGAGTGGGAACGCATCGGTGCCGTCGTCTCCGCGCTGGCGGGCGACGGCATCATCGTGTCCGTGGATACGCTGCACGCCTCAACCGCTCGCGCGGCCGCGGACGCCGGAGCGGCGATCATCAACGACGTGAGCGGCGGGCGCTGGGACCCCGACATGAACGCCGCCGTAGCAGCGTCGGGATGCGCCTACGTGGTGCAACACTATCGTGCGCTGCCGGGCATGCCGGGGGAACATTTCGACTACGGCGAGGACTTGGTGGGGACTCTCATTGAGCGTCTCAACACCCAGGTGCGCGATGCTCTTGATGCGGATGTGACAGCTGATAAAATTGTTATTGACCCGGGCCTCGGCTTCTCGCTCACGGCCGACCAGTGCTGGCAGATTCTCGCCGAACTGCCGCGCCTGACCACCTATGGGTACCCTGTACTTATCGGAGCGTCGCGCAAGCGTTTCGTCAAGACTCTCGGAGGCAACATCGACACCGACAGCGCCGCCATCGCAGCCCACGCCGTCAAAAGCGGCGCGTGGGCCGTGCGGGTCCACGACGTAGCGGCCACCGCGGCCACCATCGCCTGAAAGGAGAACGACGTTGAGCAGCAGACGCGTCATCATCGCCCTCAAAGGACTGGGGGCGCTGGCAAACCACGGCGTCTACGATTTCGAGCGCAGCCAGGAGCAGCGCTTCAGCGCCGACGTCGTTATGTGGGTCGAGACCGCGGGTGCCACCGACGATATCGCAGCCACCGTCTCCTACGCTGACATCGCCGACGAGACCATGGCGGTCCTCACCGGCAAACCCGTCGACCTCATCGAGACCCTGGCCGAAACCATCGCCTCGAACGTCATGAGCCACGAGGGCGTAGTCGGCACCGAGGTCACCGTCCACAAGCCGGACGCCCCCATCGACCACCCCTTCACCGACGTGTCCGTCACCGTGCGCCGCGGCCAGACCGACGCCATGCCCCTCTCCCTGTCCCTCAAGGGCATCTACGAGGCCGAGGACGGCTCCGTGCTCACAGGCGAGATCGAGGCATACGGCCGCGCCCAGGCACCCAGCCCCGCGCAACAGACGGACGCGCCCCCCACCCGCAAGCGCAGCGGCGACCACGCAGCGCCCGCGCCCCGCGCCGAGGATGCCTCGCGTCCCGCACACCTGCGTGCCCGCCGCGTCATCCTGTCCATCGGCGGCAACCTTGGCGACGTGCCCGTCACCCTCATGCACACCGTCGAGGCCCTGTCCTACATGGAAGGCTTCCAGATCGAGGACGTCTCCCCGATCATGCGCACCAAGCCGGTCCTCGCCCCCGGACAAGCACCCCAGCCCGACTACTGGAACGCCGTCGTCGTCGGTTCTGCCATCGCCACTCCCGACGAACTTTTCGCCCAGACCAGCCGCATCGAACGTGAGCTGGGCCGCGAACGCCACGAACGCTGGGGCGCACGCACCATCGACATCGACATCATCCAGGTCGAAGGCCTCGCTTCCTCCGACCCCGCCCTCACCCTGCCACATCCGCGCGCCAAGGAACGTGCCTTCGTTCTCGCTCCCTGGCTGCTGTGCGACGCCAATGCCGTCCTCGAGGGCGTCGGCCGCGTCTGCGACCTGCTCGCCGTCGCGCCCGACCGCGAAGGCATCATCGACGCCGTCGACGACTGGCTCGAAGACCCCGCCGCCGTCATGTCCGACTCCGACCGGCTCATCGCCCAGCGCGTCGAACAGGCCAGCGCTGACATGCGCGAACTCCTCGAAAACCTGACCGGCGAAATCAGCCACCTCGCCGACCTTGGTGCGCCCACCGGCGAACCTCCGATGGCTCCCGGAACCGCCGTCGAGGCCACTGTCATCCCCGCGCTCCCTGCACCTATGGCCGAGCAGCCCCCGGAGCCTGCCAGCCCCAAGTCTGGCTCAGGCTCCGTCGCGGGCGAGTTCGCACTCGCCGACGACGCTGTGGCAGACAGCTTTGTGGCTGGTGGGCCTGTGGCTGGCGGCTTTGTGGCCGAGGAGGTACCGCCCCTCGCCTCAGAAATCCTCACACCCGAAGCTCCCGCGCCCGTTGAAGCGGCGACCGAAGACGCAGCGGGCGACGTCACCATCCCAACCCCCGTCGCCGGCACCAACATACTCACGGACAGCGGCTCCGCGCAGCGCGCCAGCCTGTGGCACCGCCGGGACTCCCTGGATTCCGTTTCCGCGAACTCCGCGAACAGCGATCAGACCCGCGCCTTCGACAACACCGACGACCGCGCCAGACTGGCAGCCGCCTACGCCGAATACGGCTTTGACACTGACTTCGGCCAGGACGTGCCCGAGGAACCCGCGCCCCAGGTTTCCCAGTTGGCAGCCCGCGCCGACCAGAACTTCGACATAGATTACGGCGACGACCTCGAGCCGGATGTCGATACCTCGGAATTCGCAGCCGATGCACCCGTCAACGCGCCCACTCGGCCCAGCGCACCCCGACCGACCACCCGGGGCACAAGAGGAGCGCGCGATGCCAAGGCCTCGCCCAAGCCCGCGTGGCACCCCGTCTCCTCCGTGCCCGCGGATTCGCCCGCCGGACGCATGACCCGAAGGATCGGTTCGGGCAACTACACGCCGACCGGCGACGAAAAGCCGCGGTGGGCACCCGTATTCCAAGACAAGCGTCAAGAGTCGCGCACCGAGATCAAGCTGCCCGACTGGAACTTCAACGTCGGCACCGCCCACGACGTGCGCGTCGTCGACGACCGCTCGGGCCTCGGCCGCGAGGATGACACTCCCAAGGCCACCATTCACGCCGACGGTCGCTCCACGATCCTGGCACCCGGACTGCCCGACAACACGCCCGTCGGCCCCATCCCCGACGACGAAGCCACCCACACCGGCATTCTGCGCCGCGTCGTTGTGCGCCCCACGATGACCGGCGCGATTCCCATCGTCAAGAGGCGCTAAATGAAACCGCTGGCGATCATCTGGGTGCTGCTGGTCGGCGTTGTGAGTGCTGCCCTGAGCTTCGTCGGGTTCTTCGCGCACATGCGCACCGGTGGAACCCCCATGATCGTCACGCCCGGTCCCGCCGTCGTGTTCGCCCTGGCCACGGCCATCCTCATCTGGTCCGGCATGGCCGTGCGGCGGCTGCGCGCCGGTAAAGACACGTGGATCGACGCCATCGGTGCCATGCGGGTTGCCGTCTTCGCACGCACCTCCGCGCTGGTCGGAGCCAACCTGTCGGGTATCCTCGTTGGCGTCATGGGCGTCTCCCTCACGCAGCTCGAAGCCACCGCCATGGTGTCCAACGCGATTGGCTCCGGCGTCAGCGCCCTCGTCGGCATCGTGTGGGTAGTCATCGCCGTAGTCATCGAACGCTGGTGCGTCATCACCCCCGACGACGCAGCCACCTCCAATAAGCGAAACGCGGCGGCCTGAACGGCCGCGGTGCCCGGCTGATCGCTGCTGCTGGCCTGGTGGGGCTAGGGGATGGCTTCGCGGATAGGTTGTGAGCACGCGGATAGGTTGTGAGCATGCGGATAGGCTATTTTCCTATCCGTGAAGGCGTTAACCTATCCGCCTGTTTGTTTCCTATCCGTATCGTTTCGTCGGGGCTGGGTCTTCCTGTTGGGGTGTCGAAGTTGTGCTCTCCGGGTTCTGTGGTGTTTTGTTACAGGTGCCCGCGCCGCGCAGGGCGGCCCTGCGCCGTGCGGCTTGTCGGTGTCAATGTGGTGCGCGTTCCGAGAGTTACGAGCGCGGTTGCGCCCCGGCCCGGTATCGTGGAGGCGTGGCCGATCAGCGTAAGAATTCCCCCAGGCGATCATCCACCCGGCGTAGCCCGTCGGGCGGCTCCTCCGGGCGCGCAGCAGACCGCACATCGCGCGCTGCGGGTGCGACGTCAAGCAATAACGCGTCCTCACGTCAAAGAACAGCCGGCACCGCAGCAAGTGCCCGCTCCGCGCGCGGCACCAAAGCGGCTGGCACCAAAGCGGCTGGCACCAAAGCGGCTGGCACCAAAGGCGGCTGGCACCAAAGCGGCTGGCACAAAAGCGCGCGGCACCAAAGCGGCATCGGGTAGAAGCAAGCGCACGTCGTCAGGCGGTCCGCGCCCACCCGTGAACCTGTGGCCCCGCCGCATTATCACGGGTCTTGGCCTGATTCTGATCCTGGCTCTCATCGTGTGGGGCGTTGTTGCTCTCGTCCGCGCTGTTATCGGCGTATTCACCTCGGATCCAGTTCCGCAGTCCAGTACGCAATCCGTCCAGTCGGGCACGGTCGATGCCTCCGGTTACACGCTTAAGGGCGGTCAGGAGGTCACCGCGGACGGCCTGCTGACGGACGGCACGGCGATTGAGATTCCGGTGTGCCTCGACAAGGACATCGCCGTCACCGCGACGGCGTCTGATGCCTCGGTCGGTTCACCGCTGTACGTGTCGGTGACGCTCGAAAACAGGGGATCGGTCGCCTGCTCGACGTCCCTGTCGAATTACACGTTGCAGGTGTCCACGGGCGGCCACCAGGTCTACGATTCGGCACGCTGCGCGGCGGATGATGAGTCCGCGAAGACCCTGCTGCTGCGCCCGACGGGCACGTGGTCCGGTTGGCTGAGCTGGGATGGCTACGTGTATGCGGATGGTTGTACGCCTCCCGCGGGCGGTGCCAAGGCCGCGACGGTGGGTACGTACAAGCTGGCCGTCCAGCAGGGGAGCCGCGAGGTCGGCTCGGCCGTCGCTGACGTCACCGCTCCGCCCGCGCCTCAGTCGGGCGCGCAGTCTGGTGCTCAGTCGGGGCAGAAGGCTGGGACGCAGGCTGGAGCTCAGTCTGGTGCTCAGTCGGGAGCCCAGAAAGCTCGGTGATGCGCTCTCCTCGTTGACGAGGCCGTGGCCGCGTGCCCGCGACAGGTGTCGGTGAGTGCCCGCGATAGGTGTCGCGTAGTTGTTCAAGTGCCCGACGTGGGATTACCAGCCGACGACGCCCGCGCCGACGGCTTGGGCCTGGTGGGCCAGGTTTTCGACGATGAGTTGGGCGCGGTAGTGGCCGACGCCGTCGATGACTTCGATATCGGCGATGGAGGCGGCCCGCAGCTGCGGCAGGTTCGTGAAGTGCGCGGACACGGCTTTGATGGCATTCCACGACAGGTGGGGGACCAGGGAGAGGGCGCGCACTCCGCGCGGCATGATTTCGCGGTCGAGGTCGGCGACCTCGTACACGTCCAGGCCGAGGATGTTCGCGATGGCGGTCAGGTCGACGATTCGTTCGGAGCCGAGGGAGGTGAGTTCGGCTTCGACGCGGGCGACGTCGGCGGGGTCGCGGATGTAGTCGCGCATGACGAGGGCGCGTTCGGAGGCGGATCCGCGTATGAGGTCTTCGACTTGGAGGGCGAGGAGGCGTCCCTCGGATCCCAGTTCTTCGAGGTATTCGGTGATTTCGGAGGTGATGCGGCGGATCATTTCCATGCGCTGCATGACGGTGGCGACGTCGCGCACGGTGGCGCTGTCGCGCATTTCGAGGATCGTGAGGGTCTGCAAAACTTCGTCGAGTCGCTGACTGTAGCGGTCCAGGGTGTCCACGGCCAGGTTGGCGCGCGAGAGCAGGGCTTCGGGTTCTTCGACGAGGCGGTGCTCGGTGCCCACGTAGATGGAGATCATGCGCATGGAGGCGGACAGGGATAGGACGGGCAGGTGTGTTTGGCGGGCGGTGCGCTGGGCGGTGCGGTGGCGCATGCCGGATTCGTCGGTGGGGATGGTGGGGTCGGGGAAGAGTTGGACGTTGGCTTTGCGGATACGCCATAGGTCGGGGTCGATGATGACGGCACCGTCCATTTTGCATAGTTCGCGTAGGCGAGCGGCCGTGAAGGCGACGTCAAGGTCGAAGCCGCCCGAGCACATGGCCTGAATCTCGGGTGTGTAGCCCAGGACGATGAGGGCACCCGTGTGGGAGCGTTGGATTCGTTCCAGTCCCTCGCGAAGAGGGGTGCCGGGCGCAACCGCGCGCAGTGCTTCTCGAAGGATCGCTGCGTCTGAGGTCAATGTGCTTCCCTCCCGAATGAGTAGGTCTGCTTTCTATTATTGCGAGTCTGTAGGAAATGCGACGCGAATCGCCGTCGCTAAATCAGAGACAGTGAACACGGTGATGCCGTCGACGCGGGCGAGGTCCTCGCTGCCTTGAGCTGGGACGATGGCTGAAGAGAAGCCCAATCGGGCGGCTTCGGCGAGGCGGCGCTGGGTGCCGGTGCAGGCACGAACTTCACCGGTGAGGGAGATTTCTCCGACTGCGACGAGGTCGGCGCGCGGGGGTACGCCTTTGAGTGAGGACACGATGGAGATGGCCATTGCGAGGTCGATGGCGGGTTCGACGGTGCGCGCGCCGCCGACCGTGGACACGTAGACGTCGGCCCCCGACGTGTCGGCTCCGATTCGGGCTTGCAGGACCGCGAGGATCATGGCGACGCGCGCGTGGTCGACGCCTGAGGTTGTGCGCCGAGGCGAGCCGCCCGACGAGGGGGCGACGAGGGACTGGATCTCGGTGGGCAGCGGGCGGCGACCCTCGAGGGAGACGGTCGCGCAGGTGCCGGGCACGCCGCGTGTCGTGCGTGACAGGAATAGGCCGGAGGGGTCGGCGAGGCCGTAGATCCCCGAGTCGGTCAGCTCGAAGCAGCCGACTTCGTCGGTGGGGCCGTAGCGGTTTTTCACGGCGCGCAGCAGGCGAAGGCGTGAGTGCCGGTCGCCTTCGAATTGGCAGACGACGTCCACGAGGTGTTCGAGGACGCGCGGACCGGCGATGCCGCCGTCCTTCGTCACGTGGCCGACGAGCAGGGTGGGTAGGTCGGATTCTTTGGCGACCCGAATGAGTGAGGCGGCGACCGCGCGCACCTGGGCGACGCCGCCCGCCCCGCCTTCGACCTGGGCGGAGGAGATTGTCTGCACGGAGTCGACGATGAGCAGGGACGGAGCCGAGGCCTCGACGTGCCCCAGGACGATGCCGAGTTCTGTCTCATCGGCGATGAGCAAGTTCGGTTCGAGCGCTCCGATGCGTTCGGCGCGCCCCCGCACCTGCGCCGCCGACTCCTCGCCCGTCACGTAGAGGACGGGGCCGCGTCCGCTCGATGCCGCCGTGCGCGCGGCCTTGGCGGCCACGTCCAGCAGCAGCGTGGACTTGCCCACGCCGGGCTCACCGGCCAGGAGGATCACCACGCCGGGGACGATGCCGCCGCCGAGGACCCGGTCCAGCTCGCCCACGCCCGTGGAACGCGACGAGGCGCGCTCCCCGTCCACGTCGCCAATGGGCAGCGCGGGGCGTCGTGGGGGAGTCGCGGCGGCGAGTTGCCCGCCCGTGACCTCGCCTGCCTGATCGACGGTGCCCCATGCCCCGCATTCGCGGCACTGGCCCACCCACTTGGGGGAGGTCCAGCCGCAGTCGGAGCAACGGTAGGTGATCTTCTCTTTCGCCATGGACCCACCGTAACGCGCACCGCCTCCATCTGCGGTTCGCTCGTGGGAGAGTGACGAGGCCGGGGCGAGGTCGTGGATGGGTTGCGCAGGTGATGTTCGGGTATGAGACGATGTGGTCAGGTTCTCCAGATGTGGCAGAGTGGCGGGATCGTGCCGTAAAGAACGTTGACGCGCGATGATAATTCCCAAGTATCCGTAGAATGTGCGGTGCTATTATCCATATGGTTAGCCGGTGTGTATCCTCGGGAACTCACTCCGAAGTCTGCGGATGCTGCCGCGGCATCGGATGCTACATGCCATCGACACTGAGGAAGTGACATGAAGAAGGGGCACAAGACGCGAAGGATCTGGTCCAAGCGACTGCCTGCCATTTCCGTCCTGCTCGTGTCTGCGATCCTGTGCACGATTGCGTTCATGTCCCGAGGTGTGGAGGTCACGCAGGTCAGCGTCGATGATGGCGGTATCTGGGTGACCAATCAGGATCGCAAGCTCGTGGGCCATCTGAATTACGACGCCCGGATGCTCGATGGCACGGTGTCCGTTAAGTCGGCATCCTTCGATATCGGGCAGGCTGGCGGTGACGTGACGCTTGGGGAGGCGGGCACGCGCACGGTGTCGCCCGTGCGTCCGACATCCTTTTCGATTGGTCAGGCGGTGACCCTGCCGGAAGGTGCCGTGCAGGTGCAGGGCGGTTCGGTGCTGGCGGTTCTGGATCCGAATGAGGGACTCCTGTGGGTGGGTGACGCCGGTGAACCCGCGACGATGTCGTTCACGCGCGAGAGCGCGGTTGCCAACGACGTGGGCGACGGTGTTGTGACGGTGTCGCGCTCGGGCAGGGTGTTCGCGTACGCGCCGGGGACCTCGACGCTGGTGACGGCGGAGCGCGAGGGACAGGCGTGGCGCACGAAGACGAAGATGGTGAAGGGTTTCCAGTCGGTCGGCACCTTGTCGATCACGGCTGTGGGTGATAAGCCTGTCATCTACGATCAGGGTGGTAACAAGCTCGTGATGCCCGACGGGTCGGTGCGTGACCTCGCTGAGGATCATGTGAGCGGCGCAGTGTTGCAGGATCCGGGCGACGATGCCTCGTCCGTGCTGTTGGCGACGGATAGTGAACTCGTGTCGGTCCCGCTCAGCGGCAGGGGAGTGGAGCGTCAGGACGCGTCGGAATCGAAGGCGGAGGGTACGCCGGCCCCTCCGGTGTTCCATCGCGGCTGCTCGTATGCGGCGTGGGCGGGTTCGGGCGCGTATGTGCGCCTGTGCGAGGATAAGACGCGTAATCAGAAGCAGACGGTGGACGAGCTGGCGAAGGTGTCGTCAGTGGTGTTCCGGACGAATCGGACGCGTATCGTTCTCAATGATGTGACGACTGGCACGCTGTGGCTTCCCGATAAGAACATGGTCATGGTCAACAACTGGGACCAGGAGGACCCGACCGAGGAGAAGGAAGAGGACACTCCGACACCTGACCAGCGTCAGCAGGTCTCGGAACCCGAGCGCAACGAGAAGAACACGCCGCCGATTGCCGTCGACGACGAAATCGGTATCCGACCGGGTCGTTCGACGCTGCTGCCGGTGTTGGATAACGACTCGGACGACGACGGTGACGTGCTGACGGCGCGCCCGCTCGCGGAGCCCGAGTTTGGTTCCGTGGCGCGTACCCGTGGGGGGCGCGCCCTGCAGATTGCGGACGTGCCGGAGGAGAAGACGGAGGGGTCGACGTCCTTCTCCTACGAGGCCTCGGACGGTTTGGCGGTGGCGACCGCGACGGTGACGGTGACAATCCGCCCGTGGATGGTCAATGAGGGGCCGCGTCAGGTCAAGCACCCGGTGGTGAAGCTGGGGGCGAACGCGCAGGTGGAGTACAACCTGCTGTCGGATTGGGTGGACCCGGACGGCGACCAGTTCTTTTTGAAGTCGGTGACGGCTCCCGATGGTATGGCGGCGCAGTTTTCCGAGGATGGGACCGTGCAGGTGCGCGACCTGGGTTCGGGTGCCGGCTTGAAGTCGCTGAGCGTGACGCTGTCGGATGGCCACGCGGAGAGCGTGGGCGAGCTGCAGGTGAGTGTGCAGGAGTCGGGCAATGTGCCTCCGATTGCGCGCGCGGATTTCTATGTGGCGCGCGTGGGTGAGCCTGTGACGATTGACCCGGTGGCGAACGACACGGACCCGAATGGGGATTCCTTGTCGCTTGTGGCGGCGGGTGCGGCACCTGCGGGTACGTCGGTGACGGCTGATCTGTCACGAGGCACCCTGATGTTTACGGGATCGGTGTCGGGTTCGTTCCAGTTCACGTACACGGTGTCGGATGGTCCGTCGACGACGATGGGTGTGATCCGCGTGGATGTGGTGCCGGATGATTCGACGGCGGTGCCGGTCGCGGAAGATGATTTGGCGGTGTTGCCCAGCGGCGGCGCGTCGCTGATCGCGCCGCTGGCGAATGACACGGATCCGTCGGGTGGTGTGCTGGTCGTGCAATCGATTGATGTGCCCGAACAGTCGGGTCTGGAGGTGACGCTGATTGAGCGTCACTTGCTGCGCATTACGGCACCGGGCGGCCTGTCCGACGTGACGTCGTTTACGTATACGGTGTCCAATGGCGCGGGGTCGGCGACGGCGCAGGTGAGCGTTATTCCGACGGATGCGCAGAGTGAGGATGTGCCGCCTCAGGCCGCGCCGGACAGTGCGAAGGTACGTGCCGGGGATGTCGGCTCGGTGAGTGTGCTGGCCAACGACCGCTCGCCGATTGGTCTGTCGCTGAGTGTGGATCCGACGGTGACGGTTTTGTCGGGCGGCGATCTGGGCACGGTGTTCGTGACCGGTAACCAGGTGCGCGTCGAAGCCGGGGACGAGGCCGGGGTACTGCGCGCGTCGTACACGGTCGTCGATTCGGTGGGGAATAAGGCGACAACGACGGTGACCTTCGAGATTGTTGCCGCGTCGTCGGCCAACAGTGCGCCGACGCCGAAGGCTCTGAGTGCGTGGGCTGTGTCTGGCCAGATGACGCGTATCCCCGTGCCGCTGACGGGTATTGATCCCGACGGTGATTCGGTGGCGCTGGTGGGTATTGATCAGCCGCCGTCCAAGGGCAGCGTGGTGCTGGGCACCGAGTGGCTGGAGTACACGCCCTCCGATGATGCGGTGGGCACGGATACGTTCTCTTACATCGTGGAGGACCGCCTGGGCCTCCAGGGACGCGCTCGCGTGCGTGTCGGTATTGCGCCTCCGGGCACGCAGAACCATAATCCGACGGCTGTGCCGGATTCGGTGACGGTTCGTCCGGGGCGCGCGGTGAGCGTGAACGTGCTGAGTAACGACGTGGATGCGGACGGCGACGCTCTGTCGGTCAACACGGATTCGGAGAGCATATCGGTGTCGGATCCGTCGGTGCCGGTGTCGGTGCTGGAGGACGCGGTGACGGTCCAGGCCCCCGAGACGAGTGGCGTGTTTGTTGTCGCCTATCAGGTCCTCGATGGGCGCGGCGGTCGCGCGCAGGGGCAGCTGACGGTGACGGTTGATGAGGACGCGCCGCTGCGCACACCGGTGGCGCGCGACGATGTGGTGTCAGTGTCGGAGCTGCCCGCGGATTCGAAGCCGGTGAACGTCCAGGTGCTGGCGAACGACGAGGACCCGGATGGTACGACGGATGCCCTGTCGGTGTCTGCCGATGGGGCGGGCGTGAGTGTTGCGGGGCAGAAGGTGTCGATTACCCCGCAGGCCAAGCGTCGCCTCGTGGTGTATACCGTGACGGATCAGGATGGCCTGAGCGCGAGCGCCGTCGTGACGGTGCCGGGCACCGACCTGCTGGCTCCTCGACTGGACACGACGCGGATCCCGGTGGCAATGCGCGCCGGTGCGACGTTGACACTCGATGTGAACGACTACGTGCTTGTGCGTGATCGGTCGCGCTCGCCGATGATCACGGACGAGGCCTCGGTGACGAAGAGCGGTGCTCTGGAGTCGGCGACGCTGCAGGATTCGACGCACCTGGCGCTCGCTGCTCCCGAGGACGCGTCGGGTCGGGCGTCGGTGTCTTTCACGGTGCGTGACGGCGCGCCGGACGATGCTTCCGCCCTGTCCTCGACGCTGACGATCCCGATCACGATTCAGTCGGCGAAGAACCTGCCGCCGCGCCTGACCCCGACTCCGATCCTCGTGGGCCAGGGGGAGTCCGTGACGGTCGACCTGACGCAGATGGTTGATGATCCCGATGACCAAGCCAAGACCTCGTTCGAGTATCGCCTGACGAAGGTACCCGGCGGGGTGGACGCCACGCTGGAAGGCTACACGCTGACAGTATCGGGGAAGAAGGACCAACCCAAGGGGTCGGCCGGCGCGCTCACCGTGAGCGTCGACGACGGGTCGGGTGCCGTGAACGCGGATATTCCGGTGACGATCGTGAAGTCGTCGAAGCCCCTGGTGACGACGACGGACGCTCGCATCAAGGTTAATGCGGGTCAGAGTGCGACCGTGAACGTGGCGGATTACACGACGAATCCTTTCTCGGACCCCCTCGTCATCCTGGACACCTCGGTGCAGATTGGCCAGGGCACGGCCTCGGGCGAGGGAAGCGCCCTGACGGTCTCTCCCAAGGCCGGATTCCACGGCGATATGATCGTCGTCTACCGTGTCATGGATGCGACGAACGACCAGGACCGCGTCGTGCAGGGCCGCGTCGTCGTCAAGGTGCTCGACCGCCCGGATCCGCCCGTCAACGTGAACGCGACGGCGACCGGGCCGGGCAGTGCGTTCGTGTCCTTCCAGGCGGGGGCCGCGAACGGTGGCACGATCTCGGGCTACACGGTGATGGACGTGAACAGCGGCCGGACCTTCCCGACGACCGACCCGGGCGTCGAAGTCACGGGCCTGACGAACGGCGTCAAGCACTCCTTCACGGTCGTGGCACACAACGAAGCCGGCGACTCTGACCCGTCCACGGCCTCGCCGGAGGTCCATATCGACGCGGTGCCCGAGAAGATGGCGGCCCCCACGGTTGAAGGTGCAGACGGAGCGCTGCTGGTGTCGTGGGTTCCCCCCACCAACAAGGGGTCCGCGATCCAGACGTACTCGGTGTTCGTCGCCTCGGCCTCGGGCAGCCAGCCCGTCACGCACACGGTCGCTGGAACCGAGACCTCCGTGACAGTCGGGGGCCTGACGAACGGTGCCACCTACTCGGTGACGATCCAGGCGCACAACGGCGCGGAGTCGCCCTCGCCGCTGTCCGAACCCACCCCGGGCAGCCCGCATGGCCCGCCGGATCCGGCGAGCCAGCTCGCTGCCTACCCGGTCAGAGAGGGCACGGATCCCTCGCACGCGACGGTCAACGTGTCCTGGAAGCTCGGCAACTCTGGCGGCCAAGGCTGGGGCAAGACCTCCGTGACCGTGGGTTCTGTGACCGTGGACGCCGATCCCGGCTCCACCGGTGTCGACGTCCCCGGCGTCGAGGCGGGTACCGCCGTACCCGTGTCGGTGACCCTGAAGAATTCGGACGGCGACGTGTCAGCCCCCGCGACCACCACGATGGGAATCGCCACGGTCCCGCTCGCGCTCGACGCGCCGACCGTGTCGGGCACAGGCACCGCGGGGGAGCTGCAGGTCGATGGCCTGGCGGTTGTTCCCGGCCGAGGCTTTAGCGCCTCCGACCTGACACTGCGCTACGCCTGGACGAAGAACGCATGCGTGACCGGCCAGACCATCTCGAACGGCACGATCCTCCACGTTGACGGATGGGACACGCGCACGCTCTACTTCTGCCAGACGGGTGTGGGCATGCGTAACCAGACGGCTGCATCGGATCCCGTGTCGGCGAGCGGAACCCCGACGGGCGTGCCCTCCAAGGTCGGCGTGTCGGTGACGAACGTTGGCTCGACCAACGCCACCGTTCGCTGGGATCCCATCGGTGCAAACCCGGGCCTGAGCGCGATCCACGTGACCATCGGGTCGGAGACACACGACCCGGCAACCAACGCGACCGAGGAGACGTTCTGGAACCTCTCCCAGGGCACGCGCTACACCGCGCAGGTCGAGGCCGTCAACGCCCTGGGTTCGACGATCATGACCGACGAACCGACCTTCACGACGAAGCTAGACGTGGAGCTAACCTGGGAGGAAACCTGCCAGGGCGGCGAGAAGCACGGCTTCGCGGGCACCTGCCACACCTTCACGATCAGCGCCCCGAGCTGGGCCTCCTCGTCGGAACCCCACGTGTGCACGATCCGCTCCGACGTCGATAACTGGACGGAGAAGGTACGCGTGACGGGAGCGGAACCGACGCGCACGAAGATCGCGACACAGGCGGACTCCGAGGACGCATTCATGAAGGATGTTCGTATCGTCGGCGTATGCGAGCCGGAGAGGTAGGCCGCGATGACACTGCGTCGAAAGATCCGAGGCGCGTCGCGTGAAGTGTTCGACCGGCTGCGCTCGGTCCCCGGGTACGCCGCGTTCGCACGCTGCCTGTGTGCTCTGACGACCACCGGCTGGGCCGTGTCCGTGGCGAGCGTCTCGGGCATTGTAGCTGCAGTCGCCGTCGGCTGGATCGAGGGCTTCGTCGTAGCCGTCATGGGCGGCGTCGCGCTCGCGGTCGCCGTGGCGTCGGTTGCTTCACCGTCGCCGTTGTCCGTGTCGCTGCGGATGGAAAGCGATCGCATCGTTGCTGGTCAGGTCGCGGTTGGTCGCATCCGCGTGGCGAACAGGTCGGGGCGTCGGGCGGGTTCGACGCTCGTGGAGGTCTCGATTGGACGAGGCAGTGGCGAGTTCCTGGTTCCCCCCATTTCCGGCAATGGGGTGTGGAATGAGTCGTTTTCCGTCATGACGAAGCGTCGTGGCGTCATCACGGTGGGTCCTGCGCGCACTGTGCGCATGGATGGCCTGGGCCTGCTGCGTCGCGTGCGCGAGTGGGATGACCCGATCCTCGTGCATGTGCATCCGCAGACGATTCGTTTTTCTTTTGACGCGACGGGCATGCAGATGGACGTCGAGGGTGTCGCGAGCGCGAAGCTGACCAGCTCGGACGTGTCTTTTCACGCGCTGCGCGACTATGAGCCGGGCGATGACCGGCGCGCGGTTCACTGGCCGTCGACGGCGCGCTACGGTCGCTTGATCGTCCGCCAGTTTGAGGAGACGCACCGCTCGCACCACATGGTGTTGCTGGATACCCGGCGTGACGCCTGGGAGCGGCGCGCTTTCGAGATGGGGGTGTCGGTCGCTGCGTCGCTGGCGGTCGCCGGCTCGGGGGAGGCGCGCACGGTGTCGATGCACACGTCGGACGAGTGGATTCCGACCGCTTCGCCCGTTGTGATGCTGGATGCCCTGTCTGAGATGGAAGTGTCGGTTCGGCGTGATTTCGAGGCCGTGGTGCGTCGCTGCGTCATGGAACGCGGCGCTATTTCCGCTCTGTCCATTGTCGTGGGCGAGGGGACCAGTGACGATGAGGCGTCGCGTCTGGCCAATATCGCGCCCATTGACGTGGCGGTGTCTGTCATTCGAGTGGTTCCGGGGAGCGCTCGTCGTCGCCGCAGGATGAGTCGGGGTGTCATCATTGACTGCCCGTCGCTGGAGGATTTGCCGGTGCTGATTTCCCGGGGGGTGTCGTTGTGAACGCGTCTGTTCGTTCGGCTTCTTCGCGTCGCCCGCGCCCCTCCATGAGGGCGGAGACGGCAGCGGGAACCTCGCGTTCGCGCGCCACGATGCCCGCGTGGTCGCTGATGGTGTTAGCTCTCCTCTTCGTTGGCCCGGTCCTCATGTTCGAGACGGTGTTCGGCGGCTACCAGGGCGCTATCGCCGCGGCTTCGGGCGTTGTCGTTGGCCTGACGGTGGCGTGGGCGTCGGCCAAGTGGCGATGGGACCTGCTGTCGATCACGGCCGCAGTCGTGGCCTCGCATTTCCTGTTCGGTGGGGCTGCGGCCCTGCGCGAGACGACTCTCTGGGGCGTGGTGCCGACGTCGCGCACGCTGCAGTCCCTCGTCATCGGCGCGGTCGAATCCTGGAAGGACCTGCTGACGCTGACGCCGCCCGCGGCCTCGTACTCGGGACCGGCGCTGGTGCCGTGGATGACGCTCCTCGTCTGCTCGGTCGTGGCTGGCACGCTCACCGTGCGCCTCGGACGTCCCATCGCCGGTTCGAGTGCGCTGATCGCCTCCGGCGTGATTGCCATCGTGTGGGGACCCAGCCATCACGGCCCCAGTGCCGTGCTGGTGGTCGCCTGGTGGGCGGCGTTGATCATCTGGTGGTCGTGGGCTTCAGCGATAGTCCGCGCACGCGCGGGCGCCGACATCGTGATCGGGATCGGCGGGTCGAATGCCTCCTCGGCGACGACGATGGGAGCCACCTCTCGCCAGGTCGTGCACGTGTGGTGGCGCGTGGGCATGGCCTCGCTCATGGTGGCGGCGATGGTCGCCGTCGCCTGCCCGCGGGTCTCCTCGCGGGACCCACGGCCTCGGACCGCATCGTCGGGCGCGACGTCGTGGAACCTCCCGTGGACGCGCGCGAATACCCGTCGCCGCTGTCGAGCTACCGCTACTACAACAAGGACCTGGAGGAGCGCTCCCTGATCCGTGTCTCCAACCTGCCCAAAGGGTGCGCGCGTGCGCCTGGGCGCGATGGAGGTCTACGACGGGACGACCTTCGTCATGGGAACGACGAACGTGGATGGCCAGGCTGGCTACCGCCGCGTCGGCTCGACGATCCCGGGACGCAGCGCCGAGACGGCCCAGAGCGAGACGACGGTGTCGACCTCGCAGCTGGTCGGGCCGTGGGTGCCCACGATCGGCCAGGTGTCGGTCCTGCGTTTCGAGGCCTCGGACCCGAACGCCGCCGCCCGCCAGAAGGGCCTGAACTACAACCTGTGGACCGAATCCGCACTGACGACGGGTCCCGCGGGGGACATGTCCTATGCGCTGAATACGACGGTGCCGGAGGAGCATACGGACTCGGAGTTCGCCAGCGTGGACGCGCGCGATTACGCGGGTGGGGACACGAATGTCCCGAAGGACGTCGATACTCTGGCCGCCGAGCGCACGGTTGGTGCCCACTCTGACCTGGATAAGGCGCGAGCGATTGAGACGTACCTGCATACGTCGGGGTTTTACTCCAACGATGATGCCGTCAGCTCGCGTCCCGGCGCGTCCCAGGACCGTATCCAGCGCATGATCAGCGCGGAGGCGATGGTGGGCGACGACGAGCAGTACGCGACCCTGATGGCGCTCATGCTGCACTCACAGGGCATCGCAGCGCGCGTCGTCGTGGGTGCCTACCGTGAGGGGACGGCCGGCAGCCTCGACTTCATGGGCGCGGACATGCACGCGTGGGTGGAAGTGGAGTTCCCCGGTGTGGGCTGGGCGACTTTCGACCCGACGCCGCCGCGTGACCAGAAGCCCGCCTCCGAAGTGAATCGGCCCAAGTCGGTGCCCAAGCCGCAGGTCCTGCAGCCTCCGGAGCCGCCGGAACAGCCGGTCGAACTGCCCCCGGCCTCGCGTGACGAGGCAGCGGATCCGCGTGATCCGGGTGGCTCGCACATCCCATGGATGATGATCGGGGCGGTGTCCGCCTCGTTGCTGGTCCTGCTGGGTCCTGCCCTGATGATTCTTGCGTTTAAGGCTCGCCGCCGCTCGGTGCGCCGCCGCTCGGATGCTGCGAAGGCGGTGCGCGGCTCGTGGGAAGAGCTGGTCGACACCGTCATCGACTCAGGCGTGGTCGTGCAGCCGTACCTGACACGCCAGGAGTTGGCGTGGGTTCTGTCGACCCAGTGGGCGACACCGCACGCGGGTGCCCGCTCTGGTGAGCGCGGCACCCCTGGTGATGGTTTGGATCGCGCAGGCGACGAGGCCTCGGCGCGGATGGTCACGGACGGCCGCGTGCCGGGATGGTCCCTGTTCTCGGGCACTGTGCCCCGTGTGGTGGCACTCGCACGCCGCGCGGACGTCGCGGACTTTGCGGTCACAGGCACCCGTCAGGAGGACGTGGACGAGGCGTGGAGCGACGTGCGTGCGCTGCGCAGCGAGTGGGCGTCGTCCGTGTCGTGGTTCGCACGCGTGCGCTGCGCGCTGTCGGTCAAGTCGCTGCGCTGGCGTCGCCGTGCGCGTCGCTTGGCGACAAGCGGGCAGCGCCGTTCCCTGTTGTCGCGCGTCACGCGCCGTTGGAGGAGGAAACGATGAGTGACAGAGACGAGCTCGTGGGGGTTGCCCCGATGCTGCCCGGCTACCAGTGGATTCGACACCTCGGATCGGGTGGGTTCGCGGACGTGTACCTGTGCCGCCAGGAGATGCCCAGTCGTGATGTCGCGGTGAAGATCGCTCGCCTGGATCGTGGGGCTGAGGCGCAGGGGGACATCGCCCGCGAGGCGGATGTGATGGCGCTCGTGTCGGGGCATCCGGCTGTCGTGCAGCTGTACGGCGCGGGCACCGCGCAAGATGGGCGGTCTTTCCTGGTGATGGAGTACTGCCCGGTCGCGAACATCATGGATCAGGTGCGTCAGAAACCGATGTCGACGGATCGGGCGCTGTCGATGATTATCCGCATGTGTGGCGGCGCGGAGATGCTGCATCGTGTGGGTTTCGTGCACCGTGATATCAAGCCCAGCAACATCATGGTGAATGCCTACGGCTCTCCGGTCCTGACGGATTTCGGTGTAGCGGAGCATGTGGGGACAGATCCGCGCAGCGGCCGCGATGGTTTTTCGGTCATGTGGGCGCCGCCCGAGCAGATCGCGGGTACGGCGCGTATCCATCCGACGCAGGACGTGTGGGCGCTGGGTGCGACGCTGTGGACGCTGCTGATGGGTCGCCCGCCCTTCGAGGTGCCCGACGGTGATAATACGGCTAGGGCGGTCGCGCAGAGGGCAGCGTCGGGCCGTGTCTCGCGCATCGATCGGCCGGGCGTGCCCGATGCTGTGACCGCCATCGTGCGTCGAGCGATGAGTCTGGATCCTGAGGAGCGTTTCGGGTCGGCGGCGGCGCTCGGTTATGCGCTGCAGACCGTCGAACGCGACATGCATCGCCCGGTCACGGAAATGAAGCTGAGTGTCGTCGCGCCCACCGGTGGGCCTCCCTCGGCGCTGTCGATCCCGACGCCGGCTCTCCTGGATTCGGAGCGTACGCGCACCCGCCGCAGGGGATTCTCGGAGGGGGAGCAGGCCTCGTCGAACGAGGCCTGGTCGGGTAACTCGACGACGAATCGTCGCGGGGTGGTCGACTCCGAGTCGAAGCGTCCCGCGTGGGTGATTCCCGTGCTGGTTGTCGTCGGTGTGCTGGCCACGGCGGCCCTGGTTGTCGCAATGTTGACGGGCGGGGGGCACAGCGTGCGCCTGGGTGCGGGCGAGGGGCCGTCGGTCGAGGCGACGACCGAGCAGTGGAGTGACCCTGGGGGTGATCCGGGTGGTGCGCTGCCCGATTCGGTTGGGGAGGTGACGGCTACGCCGAATGGTTCGGAGATTCTGTGGGGCTGGCAGGTGCCGTCGCAGTCGCAGTATTCGTCGGATCAGCTGGTGTTTAAGTATGTGCTGACGCGCCCGGGCGAGGACGTGGTGGCCGAGACGATACGACGCAACAGCCTGACGACCACGGCGGTGAGCGGCGAGAATTGCCTGGCGGTCAGCGTCGTGGTCGAGTCGAGTGGACGCGAGTCCTCACCGGTGACGCAGTGTGTGACGGTTCCTTAGACGCCGGTGCCCCAGCCTCGGGGGTACTGCTGCGTCGGGTGCTGGTGGGGTGCCACGGGGTCTGTTCGCAGGTCGGCTACCACCTGCACGATGAGCCGACCATGGCATGCGCGCGGTCGTGGCGGTGGGTGCGCGCGGGGCCGTGGTGGGGTTGGTGGTTGGTTGTGGGTGTGGTGTGTGGTGTCATGGGGTTATTTGGTGTGGTAGCGGGGGCTGGTGCCGAGGTGTGCGTTGTGGGTGGAGGAGAGGGCGATTTCGTCGAGGCCTCGGTATACGTAGGAGGTGGGCAGTGTGGCGGTGAAGGGGGAGATGAGGCCGTCACTGTAGTCGCGTACTTCTTCTACTGTGGGGGAGGATCCTCCTTCCTTTTGGGCTAGGGGGTTTTCGTCGGGGTACTGGGACGGATCCGTATTCAACATGCCACCGGGATTAATAGCCCCGTAGCCGGTGTATTTGTTCCACTTCTTATCCGGGTTCAGTCCCGTTGCCACTAGGACTTGAAGGATCTGGTTGGGGGTGGCGTTGGGCCATTTGGCGCGGGCTAGGGCTAAGAACCCGGAGACGAGGGCCGCCGAGTTGGATGTGCCGATTGTGGTTGTGGTGTTGCCGGTGTCGAACTTACGCACGTTGATGGGTCCGCCTACTGCGGTGGTGGTGACCCCGTTGCCCCAGGAGGAGTAGGAGGTGAACTTGCCGTCGGTGCCGATAGCGGACACGCCCACGACCCCCGACCACCAGCCCAGCTGGCTGTTGTTATCGTCGCGGGCGCTGTTGCCCACAGCGCTCACGATAATGACGCCCTGGCTCATCGCCCGCGCAATCGCCCACTTCAGGTTCTCACTGTGATCGACGGAACTTAGAGAAATGGAGATGATCTGCGCGCCATCATCGATGGCCTGATTGATCAGGTTTGCGAACGTGTCCAGACGCTTATTACCCTGCATGCAGGTGCCAGCAGAAGGATCGTCATCGGATGCTGCCTGGTAGGTGTACAAGGTGGCGTCGGGTGCAACCCCGTAGTTTTGGGACACCAGCAGAGCCGCCATCTCACTGGCGTGATAACGAACCGTCATGGATGCTTCGATCGTGCAGCGGCTCTTGTCGACGATGGTTGCTCCGGCCAGCTCCGGGTCGCTGAGTTCGACCGGCCCGTCGATCAGCGCGATGATCACGCCTTTGCCCGTGATGCCTTTGGCGCGGGCTGAATCCAAATGATAGTAATCGACATAATCCTGATGCGTAATCGGGTCAGCCGCTACCGCCGCCGGGGAGGCCACCAAAGCCCCCGCAGCCAAGGCCACACACGAGACACCAACACCCACCACACGCGCCACACGCCCACGAACAGACGCCAACACGCGGGAGGAGACACAACACGACATACTCACCACTGACGCTCATCCCATCCATCATCAACACGCCGAACCGAAACCAGGTCCATGGCATGCGCGCGGTCGTGGCGGTGGGTGCGCGCGGGGCCGTGGTGGGGTTGGTGGTTGGTTGTGGGTGTGGTGTGTGGTGTCATGGGGTTATTTGGTGTGGTAGCGGGGGCTGGTGCCGAGGTGTGCGTTGTGGGTGGAGGAGAGGGCGATTTCGTCGAGGCCTCGGTATACGTAGGAGGTGGGCAGTGTGGCGGTGAAGGGGGAGATGACGCCGTCACTGTAGTTGCGTACTTCTTCTACTGTGGGGGAGGATCCTCCTTCCTTTTGGGCTAGGGGGTTTTCGTCGGGGTACTGGGATGGATCCGTATTGGCCATCTTCCCGGGATCGATCGCCCCGTAGCCGGTGTACTTGTCCCACTTCCCGTCTGGATTCTGTGTGGTGTTGACCAGGAGTTGGAGGAGTTGGTTGGGGGTGGCGTTGGGCCATTTGGCGCGGGCTAGGGCTAAGAACCCGGAGACGAGGGCCGCCGAGTTGGATGTGCCGGTTGTGGTTGCGTCAGCGCCGGTGTCGAAGTCGCGGACTTTGATGGGTCCGCCTACTGCGGTGGTGGTGACCCCGTTGCCCCAGGAGGAGTAGGAGGTGAACTTGCCGTCGGTGCCGATAGCGGACACGCCCACGACCCCCGACCACCAGCCCAGCTGGTTGTTGTTGTCGTCGCGGGCGTTGTTGCCCGCGGAGTTGACGATAATGACGCCCTGGCTCATCGCCCGTGCAATCGCCCACTTCAGGTTCTCACTGTGATCGGGGGAATCTTGGGAGATGGAGATGATCTGCGCGCCATCATCGATGGCCTGATTGATCAGGGTCGCGTATGTGTCTTGTTTGTGACCGTTTTGGAGGCAGGTGCCAGCAGAAGGGTCCTTACGAATGCTCATTTGGTATACGTACAAGGTTGCGTCGGGTGCGACCCCGTAGTTTTGGGATACCAGCACAGCCGCCATGCCGTTAGCGTGATAACGGCTGTCCATGGAGGCCTCGATCGTGCAGCGGCTCTTGTCGACGATGGTTGCTCCGGCCAGCTCCGGGTCACTCGTATCAACTGGCGCGTCGATCAGTGCGATGATCACGCCTTTCCCCGTGATGCCTTTGGCGCGGGCAGAATCCAAATGATAGTAATCGACATAATCCTGATGCGTAATCGGGTCAGCCGCTACCGCCGCCCCCGGGGACGCCACCAAAGCCCCCACAGCCAAGGCCACACACGACACACCAACACCCACCACACGCGCCACACGCCCACGAACAGACCCCAACACGCGGGAGGAGACACAATGCGACATACTCACCACTGACGCTCATCCCATCCATCATCAACACGCCGAACCGAAACCAGATCCCGATCCGACCCGTACGTCTGCGACAGGGGGTTGACGTACCCTGCGCGCGCGTCGTCCTCGTCGTCGGTGACAATAAAGGGCACATACTTGCGCTTGCGAGACTTCTTGTCCCCCTTACCGGTCGCGCCCGCCCCGGCACCCGCGCCGCCCATGAGGCCTCCCGCAGGAGCGCCACGACCCGGGGCACCCGCGTGCGCGCCCGCCCCCGACGCGCCCGGGGCACCAACCGCGCCCGGGGCGCCAGTCACGCCCGCCACGCTTGTGGCGGCAGGCGGAGTGTAGGAGCCAAAACCCGAACCCGAATAGGAACCGGTCCTCAAGGCGGAGGCCCCCGCGCCAGCCCCGCCGACACCCGGGGTGCCCAAGCGGGCCGCGCCGCGCAGACCCAACGCCCCCGCGCCCAGCACGCCCGCGCCCCCCATACGCCCCTCCGACGAGGCGTCAGAGGCTGGCCCGCCGTTGAGGCGCCACAGGGGGTGATGCGCATCCGCCGCCGGGGCCGGCGTGTGACCGCCGATGACGCCGTTGCGGTAGGTCGTGCCGTTCACGCGCGTGTGCAGCAGGTCGGTGTCCATAAGGTCCTGCGGGTCCGTGATCGGATTCGTGCGCGACCCCGGCTCGCCGTAGGCCGGCTCCTGGGTGGGCACAGCCCCCGAAGAAATAATACGGTTGTGCGCCGCAGCCGCGTCCGCCTCACTCCACCACGGCTGATCAAAACCACCCGGATACTCACCCGACGAACTGTCGCGCCCGGCCCCACGGCCATAACCATCCTCAGCGGAACGGCTCCACGGCAACCCGGTCCCGCCGCCACCTGTGGAATCAGAACCATCTTTGTCGTCCTGCTTGTTACCTGGGGCCAGCGCTTCATTCAGCGTGGTCCCGTCTTTCATGTCCTTGTTGATAGAAGTCGTATGGGCGTTCAGCTCATCCAAGATGCGCTGGGCAGCAGCCTCACGTTGAGCATTAGCCTGAGCCTCCACTGCCTCAACGTATGCCTCCCCGCTCGTGAAACGCTGGCCCAGGCCGGTAAAGCCGCCGCCTGGTTCGGACTCGGGGACCACCACGAACCAGTCGTCGCGCATCGCCGCAGTCTTCTCATCCAACAAATTCGGAGAGAGAGCGTCTCGGCCTCCGCCAACGCCGCCTGCATCACCTGTCGACCCGTGTCATACGCGTTGTAGCCGTTCTCGTAGCTGGCCTTATACGCCTGAATGCGGCTAATCGAGGAATCCACCCACGCGTTCATCGCGGTGGCCGCCTCGCCCGTGAACCCATGACCATCTCGAAAACTGGTCAAACGCGCGATAGCGTCGTCGAAGCCGTCGAGCGTCGTCTGGTGGTCTTTCTCCCAGGCATCCAGCCCCCGGTTGTTGCGCGCCGCGGCCATGAAGGTGAGCAAACGCAGGTAGTTCGGTGAGAATATCATCGTAATGGTCCTTTACAGAAAAAGTTCGTGAACGGGCTAGAAAGTCGTAGAATCGCTGTACGCCTCACCGTTTTCCGTTTCGGAAGGTGATCCACCACCCGTCTCCGCGCCGGAGGCGCCTTCCTGCGGCTTCACGTAACCATTCTGAACCAGGTCATCCAGCAGGGCCTGCGCCTGTGGCGACTTGGCCACGTTGTCCAGGGCACTGGTCACCTGCGCCAGAGCCTGCTGGTTATCCCACTCGTTCTGCTTGACGCTCTCCGACGCCAGCTTCACGTTCGTCTCGAACACAGAGATCAGGTCGTTTTCCTTGGCGAGCAGGTCCGACACCGATGAAAACAAGGCTCCCGCGCTGCTACCCAGAGCGGAAGGACCCTCCTCGAGTCCCCACGCGGCCGCGGTCTGAGCGGAACTGAGCGAGGCACTGGACAGCGACGAGGTCGTCATCGCGTCCATGGTCTCTTGCATATACGGGTCCGCTTGCTGCTGCTTCGCGTCGTCATACGCTTGATCAACCATCAGGTTCTCCTTACGGGAAATTCTCGCAGAATAGTCGTCGCTGGCCGGGCGCTCAGTTGGCGACCTTGAAGCGGCGCACAAGCGGCTGAGGCGGCTGCTCGGGCCCGTCGATCTTCATGGTCCACACGTACGTGACGTTCTTGCCGCTGCCCTCCACGTCGACCGTCCACGAGGAGTAGTACTGGCAGTCCTGCTCCACGCACAGGTCGTACGTGTCCTGGCCCAGGCGCCAAAAGTCCGTGGCCGACATGAGGGGGTAGATTTTCTGTTCCTTGTCCACCCCAATCGTGCCCTCGGGATTGAGTGTGAACTGTTGATCCGCAATCGAGTAGGGATCGGTGCCCACCAGCTGGGTCCCCACCATGTTGTTCAGGGCCGCAGCCTTCGCGCTGATCGCTTTCTTCTCCTTGCCGGAGGCGGCGTTCTGCTGGTTGATGAGGTCCTGCTTGATGCCCTCCGGAATGTTCTGCATCGAGGAAATATCGGCGTTAGAGCCGGACGCATCCTTGCGATCCCCCTTCCAGGAGAAAACTGGAGAACACGCGGTCAGCGTTGTCGCGATGACGAGAAGCGACGCCGCCGCCAGGGCGGGACGAGAAGCAATAGGGGGCATGAATATCTCCTACTTTCAGACTGGTCAATCATAGGCAACGAACGGCCTGGCATGTCAAGGCATTGTTAGAACGGTGGAGGCGTCCACGTCATCTGCGCGCCCACAACTCCCAGCTCGCGGTGCACGACCTGCGCGCGGCCGGGGATCGATCGCTTCGGTTTGACGCCGTTGATGACCGCGCCCTCGCGTGGGTTACCGGACAAGAGGATGCCCGTCACCGCGAGGTCGTTCATCATCTGCAGGACCTTCTCGTAGGTCGCGCGCGACGCGCCGCCCATGCGGCGCGTGATGATGACGTGCAGGCCGATGTCGCCCGCCTGCGGCAGCAGGTCCAACAGATCCATCAGCGGGTTACCCGACGATGTTGCCACCAGGTCATAATCGTCCACCAGGACCCACAGCTCGGGACCCGACCACCAGTTTCTGTTGCGAATCTGCTCTGGCGTCACATCCGAACCCAGCAGACGCGTGCGCATGAACTGCGCGACCTCACGCATCTGCTTCATCGCATCCTGATGATTCGTTACGTAGCGCAGCGTGTACTCTTCCGGGACCGCGCCCAACAGGGAACGGCGCATGTCGATCGCCATGATCTTTGCCTCGCGCGGCGTGTACAGGCGCGTGATCTCCGAAATGATCGAGCGAAGGAACGACGTCTTGCCCGTCTTCGCATCCCCGAAGAGATATAGGTGCGAGTCCGTGCGCGTGTTGAACAGGAGCGGCCCCAGGCGTGATTCCTCCAGACCCAGGATCATGTCGCCGCCGCCGCGCGGCAGGATGTGCTGCTTAGGCAGCTGAGACAGGATGTCCTCGAGCGTAATCTGCTCGGGCAGCAGGCGCAGCTTTGGCCCCTCGCCGGCCACCAGGTGCTCACGAATCTTGTTGACCGTGTAGGCCACGCCCTGCGACACGGTTGTCGGATCCGGCTCCTCGTCGGCGCGCGGCAGGCCAATCATCATCTCGTGTCCCGCCATGTCGATACCACGACCGGGGCGTCCCTTCGGGATACGCGCAGCTCCCTGACGGTTGATGATCGACTCCTTCGGATTCGCCGTGTGCAGCTCCAACCGAGAACCGAAAATATCCTGTGCGTCCGCGCGGATATCCATCCATCGGTTCGCAGCGATGATGAGGTGAACGCCCAGAGACAGGCCGCGGCTCATCATCGTCGTCACATGGCGGTCCAGGCTATCGAACTCGGAGCGCAGCGCCCCCCAGCCGTCGATCACCAGGAACACGTCGCCGTAGCCGTCGTCGTAGCGGCCCGCGGCACGCCCACGCCGGTAGGTATCCATCGAATCGATGCCACGCTGGCGGAAGTAACGCTCGCGATCATCCAGGATCGCCGCAAGCTCGGCGAGCATACGCGTGCGCACCTCCTCGGTGTCGCGCGTCGCGATGCCCGCCACGTGCGGGGCACCCGAAAAGCCTGCGAAGGTGCCGCCGCCGAAGTCCATCACGTAGAACTGGACCTCCTGGGGCGTGTAGGTCAGTGACAGGGCCTGCACGATCGTGCGCAGTGCCGTTGACTTGCCCGTCTGCGGCCCGCCGACCAGCGCGAAGTTACCGCCCGCCCCCGACAGGTCCAGGACCAGGGTCTCGCGGCGCTGCTCAAGCGGCAGGTCGACCGTGCCCAGGGGGACACGCAGTGTGCCCGCCTCGCGCCACGCGCGCGACACGTAGCCGAACTCGGGGTCGGGCCCCAAGTCCGGCATGAGGGTCGCGAAGGTATCCGGAGTTTCCAAGGGCGGCAGCCACACCTGGTGGGCCGGGTACCCCTTGCCCTTCATCTTCGCCACGGCAATGTCCATCTCGGACATGTCGTCCCAGACCTCGTCGCCCGCCAGGACCACTTCCTGGTTCTGGTCGACTTCCTCCGTGTCGCCGCGGTCCTCGCGCGTGATGACGGGCGCGGCCGTGAACGGCAGGATCTCGATGGGAGCGCTCGGAGCGCCAGCCGTCGAGGCCTCGGCCAGGGAAGCGAGCGTGCGCGGCGGCGGGGGAGCGGCCACGTAGGACGCGCGGAAACGAACGAGGCCGTCTCCGCCCGCCTTCAGGAAGCCCGAACCGGGCAGCGGGGGTAGCTTCGCGGCGTCCGTGATGCCCAGAACCTCGCGCGAATCGCCCTCCGTGAAAGTTTTGAGCGCGATGCGGTAGGACAGGTGCGACTCCAGGCCGCGCGCCTTGCCCAAGTCCATTTTCTGCGAGGCCAGCAGCAAGTGCACCGACAGGGAACGGCCCAGACGACCGATCATGATGAAGACCTCGCCGAACTCCGGCTTGGCCATGAGCATTTCCGTGAACTCGTCCAGGACGATGAACAGGGCGGGCAACGGCGGATACCCGTGTTTGCCTGCCAGGCGGTCCGCCTCGTAATCGGACACGTTCGCGTAGTTACCCGCCATGCGCAGCATTTCCTGGCGGCGCACCATCTCGCCCTGGAGGGCGTCCTGCATACGGTCGACGAGGGTGAGCTCCGACTCCAGGTTTGAAATCATGGCCGACACGTGCGGCAGATCCGCCATACCCGCGAAAGTCGCGCCACCCTTAAAGTCGACGAGAACCAGGTTCAGCTGCTCCGGAGAGTGGGTGAGGGCCAGGGCCAGCACGAGGGTGCGCAACACCTCGGACTTACCCGAACCGGTCGCGCCGATCAGCAAGCCGTGCGGACCCATACCCTGTTGGGCGGATTCCTTAATGTCCAGGACCACGGGCTTACCCTCCGGCGTCACCGCGAAGGGAGCGGCGAGGCGCGCACGCCCCTCGCGGCGGACCCACTGCTTCTCCGGGTCGAAGTCGCGGATGTCGCCGATGCCCACCAGCTCCATGAGGTCCTTCTGGCGCGACACATCCGAGCGGCCCACGGGTTCCTCGGTGTCCTCCAGACTCTGCTGCGACGTAAAGGGCGTCATACGCCGGGCGATAGCCTCCGCCTGAATCGCCGTCAAGCGGTCGGCGCGGGCCGTCTCGGGAAGCGAATCCATCGTCACCACGTCGACGACGTTCCCGCCGTCATGTTCTTGCCCGGGGCGGACGACGAGGCGCAGGGCCGTGTGCGATGTCATCGGCGTCCACTCGCGGACCCGGCTCATGATGGTCACGCCGCGAACCCCGGCCGCCGAGCCGAAGGGTGAGGAAGACGGGAATTCAGCGCCGTCACACACGAGAAGGAGGTGGGGCCACTCAGCGATGTCCTCGCCTCGGCGGTACGCTCCGCGCATCGCGATGTCCGGACCGATCATCTCGGCCAGTTCGGTTGAATCCGTCGAAATCATGCGACCGGGACCAACCGCGTCGGCGACGACCGATGAACGGGCGTGCGGCATCCACTTGACCCACTCCCAGTCGCCCAGCCGATCCGCGGAACACAGGACCGCGATCTTGAGTTTTGACGGCTCGATGAAGCACGCCAGATGCATCATAATGGCGCGCATCTCGTCGTAGGCGTTCTCGCCCGCGCCGATGACCGCGATATGGCTGTAATCGCCTAAGTACAAGAACTTGCCGACGTTATCCGTGTGGTCGTGGACAGCCACAAAACGCTCCAGCGCAGCCAGGCACACGACGTCCAACTCCGTCAGCGGATCGATGGGAGGACGTTTCAACACCAACCCGAGGGGCTGCGTGCCACTTCCATAACGGAACGCCAACACGTTGACGGTGCTGCCCTCACGCGACCACAGGCGCGATCCATTCGATGCCAGCGTCACCAGCGCGTCGGGGGAGGGATACACCCAGCTGTAGTAGGCGCGCTGCTTCTTCGCGACCTTACGTACGGACTCGCGAGTCTCCGCCAGGTACGACAGGTACTCGTGGCGCTGATTCTTGACGGTGTTGCGATGCTGATTAAGCTGGCGAAAGATGTTAAAGCCGACCATGCCCAGCATGGCGACGAGCATGCCGCCGCCCATCATCATGGAGCGCGTCCCGCCGTTCTGCACCGCCATGAACACCATGACGCCCGTCGAACCCAGCATGGGGATGATCATCATGAGGACGTTGCCCACGGATGCAGGCTCGGCTTTCTCCGGCGGCATCTGCAGGTCAAGGACGCCGGAGGGATGCTCCGGAATCTTGGCAGTGCGCCAATTCTTGCGTGTCACCATCAACTCTCCTCGCGCCGCGCGCGTCAGTGTTCGATACGGCTGCTGCCAGTCTAGCCGAGCGCCCTCACAATTTTGAACCTTCGGTTAGCGTTGGTGCACTACACTGGGCACTGCTGTGTTCTCAACGATCGGAGGTTTCATGAGCGCCACCATGGTGTCCGTGACCGTCATTGACTCCGATGGCGCCTCCGATATCGCTGCCCCCGCAGGGACCACCGTCGCCGGGCTGTGCGCGATGCTCGCCATCGACTTGACGGAACCCTCCGTGCGCCTCTCCTACGCCGACGGGCGCCCCCTCAGCGGCGGCGCTGTCCTCGGACGTGACCTCGCCGCCGGATCCGTGATCGCGCTGTCCAGCCGCGTCCTGTCCGCGCAGCAGGTGAACGAGGCCTCGGCGCGCCAGGAGAATCAGTGGCTCTCCCCGGTCCTGGCCCTGGTCGGCTTCAGTTTCCTGCTCCTCGCGGCTGCTAGCGCCCTGTGCCTGCTGCCTACGCTGGGTGACGCCGCCCTCCGGGAACTCACCTACGCGGAGGATGGACCCGCCTGGGCTCGTGCGGCCTCGTCCATCCCGGTGTGGGCACGCGGCCTGTGCGCGCTCGTCTGCATGATCGGTGCCACCACCCCGCTGTTTCGCTCACGCCGTGTGCGAAGCCACCCCATCATGCTCCTCCTCCTGCCCGCACTGGTCGGCTACTCGATGATCGGCCTCGTCCCACTGGCTGGTATTCATGCGCTGTCCGTCGCCCCCGTCGTCGGCGTCTGGAGTGCGCTCATCGTCACCCTCGCCGTCGCTTCTCTCACGGGAGCCCCCTCCGCGCTCAGCGCGATCATCGCGTGGGGCGCGGCGACCCTGCTCGTCACGATCCACGCCTACCCGCTTTTCGCCCTCATCGACATCGCGCCCCTTGCTGTCATGATCGGCGTCCTCCTGTTCCTCATGTCCCCACGCCTGGCGCTGCGCGTGCCCGACAATCAGCTCATCGACTCCGCCAGCCTCCAGACCATCGCCTCGCGCATTCGTCAGCCCCCCGCGTCAGCCCCCAGCACCCTGACCGGTGAGCGCATCGTCACCGTTCTGAGTTACACCAGCGCCCGCAACACCGTGCTGCTCGTCGCCGCCTCCCTCTTCGTCCTCGTCGGGGGCATCCCCCTGGCCCACACGGTCACCCCCGCGATGAGCATGGGCCGAGGGCTGCCCGGTTTCATTCTCGTCATCGTGGCCATCACTGCCCTGCTGACGGTTCCGCGCGTCACCCGCAGCCACGCCGGACGCATCCTCCCCCGACTCTGCGCGGCCAGCCTCGCGTGCGCCTTCCTTTTTGGCGCGTGGGTCCAATCCTGGAGCGGCCCTGTCGGCCTGTATCCCATGGTCCCCGTTGCGATCCTGGTCCTCGTCGGCGTTGCGATAGCCGCTTGGGCGAACCTGTATGTGTCCAAGGGGTACGCCGCCCTCGTCGGCACCATCCTCGATGCCGTCCAAAACTTCAGTATCTTCACACTTCCCCCCGCGGCAGTCGTGGCCTCGGGACTATTCGCGTTCGCTTGGAGGGCGGTCCTGTAATGCCAGACACCACAACGACTCGGTTCGCCCCCGCTCCCGCCTCACGCCTCATCGGTGCCTACATCATTGACCTGCTCATCCTCGGCACACTCATGGGAGCCACCTGGTTCGTGTACTTCACGCCCCTGACGATCACTCTCATCAGCGCCGAGGCAGTGGTTGCTTCCGCTATCATGCTCGGTGCGAGCGGGCGCACCCCCGGCATGGCTGCCATGCGCGTCTGCCTCATCCGCGACAGCGACGATGCACAGACGCCCTCCCTCGGTGCGGCGGCGGGCTACACCGCGCTCACCGCGCTGCTCCAGGTGACGCTTATCGGACCCCTCGCCGCCCTGACCATGGTCCGCGACGGGCGGACCTGGCTCACCGGCCCGACCGGTACTCGCCTGGTCGACCTGCGCGCGCATGCGGCGCTCGCGCTCACTCACTCTGATCAGGCCAGTGAGAGCCTCGAACGCGCCCGTTCCGCCCACGCCTCCAGCGGCTTTGAAAGCGTCCAGCCCAGCCTGCCCGGTGAACTCCCGGAGCCGACCGCTCCTCTTCCGACGCCCCCCGAGGTTTCGCTCCCCGTAGCACCCCTGCCGTCCCCTCCCGAGGTTTCGCTCTCCGCTGCGCCCTCCTTCACTTCGGTCGGCCCAGCTATTCCTCCACCCATGACGGCTCCCAGGCCTCACCTGGCCCCGTTGCCTTCGGCGATGCCCAGCCGCGCACCTGCACCGCCGCCGAATCCCGCGCTGCGGAACACGGGCCTCCCGGATCCCACGGCTGTCGGCGCAGCCCCGCGTCCCCCCGCACCGGCCTCGTCAAGTCCCGTGCTGTGGATCATCTTCGACTCCGGCCAGTGCGAACTGATCGACGCGCCCCTGGCGATCGGGCGCTCTCCCGCATCCGACGACGGCTCGCGCGCTGTCCACGTCCCCGACACGACCCTGTCCCTCTCGCGCACGCACCTGCGCCTGGGACCCACCGCCAACGGCGCGTGGCTCGAGGACCTGTTTTCCGCGAACGGGACGCAGATCCGCACCCCCGACGGGCGCATCACCACGCTGGCTGGTGGCAAGGCCGTCGAAGTGCCTGTGGGCACCGAAATCATCCTGGGCGAGCGGCGCGCCACCATCGTCCACGCCGACGCAGACAACATGTGAGGCCCAAGCCCCAACTCATACAACACTCCCCGGAAGAAGGAACTGAATGTCAGCCCAACTTCCGGGGAGTAAGTCATCGGGCGCGCGGCGCCGGCGTGTTAGAAATCAGAAACGGTTGGCGTTGGCCTGGTCCGTCTGCTGATAGTTGGAGTTCGCAGTATCGACAGCGTTGGAAGTCCTATCGAGGACGTCCTTCAGACCGTCCAGACCCTCGTTCCACTTCACCTGAGCGGCATCGTAGGCTTCCTGCGCTGCGCCTTCCCAGCTTGCACGCAGCCGGTTCAGTGTGGACTCAAGGTCATCGATGCAGCTCTGCAGGTTCGACGAACCGCTCCTGATGTCTGCTGCAGCCGCGTCAAGTGCGCTGTAATTTACCTGCTGATCGGCCATGTCTATCTCCTACCTTCCTCAATCACATTCCGGCGAGGATCGCCGAGATCGAACTCTGCGCGTCGGACTCGGTGTGCGCCATCGACGCGTCGGTGCCCCTCAGGTTGTCAGCGAGGTCCTGGAGCGCGTTGTTGAGCTTGTCAGCGTTCTCGTGCCACTGAGTCATCAGCTGCTGGAACTGTGCGGCTGCATCGCCCTTCCAGTTATCGCCGATGGTCGACAAGTCACCCTCAAGGCGGGCGATGTGGCCATCGATGTCAGCCTTGATAGATTCGACCTTGTCGTATCCCTCTTGAGGGCGCCGTCATCAAGCCTCTGGTCTGCCATGTGAACCTCCATTTGTTCAAGCGGGTTCTCGTGCGGGTGCACGAGAGTATGAGAATAAATGAATACTAACCGCGTTTTGACTGAAAATGTTAGTGTTCTTCAAAAATTAGGACAGAGTCTGACCGGAAAGATAGACTCATGTGGGTTATGGTACTGAGCCGCTGAGCCTGTCAAATGTCGCCGGGAGGAACTGCTATGGCAACGAAAACATTTCGTGGAGTGGCGTTAATTCCGCTGACGATTACCTACGGTATGGAGCGTCGCGACGTCACAGTTCCACAGTCTGTTCCCCTCGTGGAACTGCTGCCGGGGTTGGTTGACGTGATCGGTGCCCGTGCAGATACGGGCACAAATGACGGCTTCGCAGTCCGAACCGCATCGGGGCGTCCACTCGACCAGTCGGCATCCCTGTCTGCTCAGGGTGTCCGCGCCGGTGCCTCGCTCCTGCTCGAACCCCTTGGTGAAGGCGTGGCCGACATGGTCTACGACGACCTCACGGAAGCAGTCGGGCAGGTAGTTGAGCAGGTGTCCACCCCTTGGACCTCAAGCGACGCGCGGACGCTTGCATGCCTGTCTGCGGCGGCTCTTGTATTTGTCGCCGCGATCCTGCTGGCGACGACACCCCCGGACGCCATCGCCGCCCTGCAGCCCGGGCGTGTCTCCCTCCTCAACTACATCAACGGCGCAATCGGCGTGATGTCCGCGCTGCTCGTCATGGGCACCTCCGCCGTGGTGACGCGCAAGAACCCGGGGCCGAGCGGCATCGCCCTGGCACACACGGTGCCCGTCCTGACTGCCGCCGCCGCCCTGCGCTTCACACAGACCCAGTGGGACGGTGCCGGATGGATCGCGATCGGCGTCGGCATTCTCGTTGGATCGGTCGCGGCCCTGACCTTGCCGGGGCGCTACCGTATCTCGGTCGCTGCGCCCCTCGTGGTCGGATCAGTTGTCACCGCGACGGGTCTGCTGGTTCGCTTCGGTAACCTGCCCCAGGTCGGCGTGTCCGCGCTCCTCTTCGCCCTGATCGTCGTCCTCCTCCAGCTGGCACCGTGGGTGGCGTTGGCCCACATCCCGGTGCGCATCCTGGACGCGAAGACAACCGAACAGATCCCGGCCCAAGGAATCATGGACCAGGTCAGCACTTCCTTTGTCTTCGTCGTATCCCTGCGCGTCGGCGGCGCGCTCGCCGCGATCTTCCTGACGGTCTCGATGATGACGGCCACGGGGACGAAGTCCATCGTCCTCCCCCTCATCCTCATCCTTCTGGGATCAGTGTCCCTGGTCCTTCAGACTCGCTCGATCCGCGCCCGCGTCGAGGTGCTCATCGGTGCCCTCACGGGCCTGATCACGATCCTCATAGCAGCGGTCCTGGCCACCCGTGCGGACGCGACGATCCTGTCGTGGATCACAGTCATCGCGGTCGGTACCGCCCTGGTCCTGGTCATCACAAACGTCGTGGGGCCTCGTGCGCGCCCCCACATGACACGCCTCGCGGACACCCTATCGGTCCTGTCGCTCTTCGTCCTCATTCCCCTGGCCGTCTACCTCTGGGGCTGACTCATGCCATCAAGCAAAGACATCCTCGAAGCGCAGCGCTTTAACCGCGTTCGCCTGATCACCGCCTTCACCTCGGGAACCCCAGGCGGTCGTGAAGTCGACACGCCCTCGCCCGTGCGTCCGCTCCTGTTCGGCGCAGTCGTCGCCGTCATCATGTGCGTCGTTGGTGTCGGTATTCGCTTTTTCAACCCCAATCCCGACCTGACTGCGTCCAACTACGTGCTCGTCGACGTCACATCCACGGGATCCCGCTACTTTTGGGCCAACGGCGTCCTGCACCCGATCTCGAACGTGACGACGGCCAGGCTCCTCGCGCAAGAATCCGGCCTGACGGTCATCTCAGCCAGTGCCTCGTCCCTGATGAATCTTCCGCGCGGTGCCCAAATCGGCCTGGCACAGGTCCCCGACGACGTGCCGGCTACCGCGCAGCTGGCGACCACGTGGCTCTCGTGCGACCTCGACGACACCTACCACACGTGGGTCGCCCAGTCCCTTCCCGCCGACAGCTTTCCGCTGCAAAACGTCACGTCCGCGCTGGTCAGCCCCGATCACGGCACCACCACCTACTACGTGGACGCGACCACCCACAAGAAATACCTCATCGACGAAACCGACAGTCGCCTCGGCGACTGGGCGCTCTCCTTCCAAAACCGGATCGGATACCCCGTCGAAGTCGAACCGCAGTGGGCCGAACTCTTTCCCTCGGGCACGCCCCTCAAGCCGTGGAGCTACTACGACATCCCCGGCCACGGGCAGCCGGCGACTGACCTGCCCGGTCCTCTCAAAAACGAGAACCTGACGGTCGGAACCGTCATCCAACAGATGAACTCCAGCGGAGAGGTCCTCAACTCTTACCTGGTTATCTCCTCCTCCCAACTCGCAGTCTTCAACTCCACGGCCTCGCGCCTCTACCAGGACGCGCCGCCCACCAAGTCCTTCTCGACGGACATGTTCAAGGACGTCACACCCGTCCACGCCGACTTCATCGGCGAGGACTGGCCTCCCTACGAGAACTTCGCGAACGTCGAATGGGCCGACCCGAAGGCGGATGCGCAGACCCGCACCTCGCTATGCGCGCGCATGTCCACCGTCGACCGCGCCTCCCCGACAATCACGCTCGGCGTCATGCCCAAGCAACGCGCCGTCCAGGCAGCCTATGACGCCGAGTCAGTGTCCTCCCCGTCCGGCCCCACTACGACGCGCGCCGCGACCGTTGCGGGCGGCTCCGGGGCGCTCGTCGCCATCACGTCCGGCGGTGGACAGGCGGCGGCCTACGCCTTCGTGTCCGACATGGGCTACATCCACTCACTCGGGACAGCGCCAAGCGCATCCATCAACGCCCTGGGCTGGGCTCAGTCCGATGCCGTCGTCATCCCCGAGGCCTGGGCGCTCCTCATCCCGAGCGGCACAGACATGACCCCCCAGGCCGCCGCCGAGTCCGTCGGACTGTCGTGATGAGCACGCGTTCCCGTTCCCGGAGGATGCGCCGGCGCCTCGCCGGTGGGGTCCTCGCAGCGGGCCTGGCCCTGGCTCCCGTCGTTACTCCGGTGGCCTTCTCCACGGACGAGGCCGGGGCGGGCATAGCGCTGGCACCCTCAGTCGCGCACGCGGACCCGTCGCCGACGCCAAGCGTACGCCCCACGCCAAGCGGTCCTCCCACGGATACCCCGTCGCCTGCACCGACGGCGACGTCGGCGGACCAGACCTGCCCGGAGAACTCGCCCATCTATATCAAGGCACCCCCTGAGATCCTCGATCAGGTCGGCGTGCGCCGCGCATGGGACGTCTCGCGCGGTGCGGGCGTGACCGTCGCCGTTGTCGACTCAGGGGTCGCCGCCGACAACGAACATTTCAACTTCGGTGATCCTACCGTCGTGCTGCCCGGAACTGACCTGAGCGGCGAAGGGACCGACGGGCGCGTCGACAAGGGCGAACACGGTACGGCCATCGCCGGCGCGATAGCCGCCCGTGAGCTGCCCTCCGCGAAGGGATCCGGCCTGGTCGGCGTGGCCCCCGAATCCCTCATCTTGCCCGTGCGCGTCGAGACGGGCCTTGATCCAGCCCCCGGGGCACATCAGCGACAGGGTGAGGAAAGCTCCGTGCAGCGCCTGGCGCGCGGAATCCGGTGGGCTGCCGACAACGGTGCCCAGATCATCGTCGTCGCCCAGTCCACCCCCGAAGACGACCCGGACCTGCGAGCTGCCGTCGAGTCGGTACGCGGACGCTCGCTGATCGTTGCATCAACCGGCAACACGTACCAGGAACAGACCACCGGTCAGGTCGTCTACCCTGCGGCATACGACGGGGTTCTCGGCGTGACAGCAACGAATGCCGACGGCTCTGCTTCAGACGAGCAGGTGCACGGCTCGCACGTGTCTCTGGCCGTGCCCGCAGCCGTCATCCACACGACCTGGTTCGACCAAGCAGATTGCCTGGTCGGCGGGTATGCGGGGACGACACCACAGCCCTCGTCCTCCTACGCGGCCGCGTACGCGGGTGGCTTCGCAGCCCTCGTCGCCTCCCGGTACCCCGATGAGGGCCCCGACATGTGGAAGTACCGCCTGGAGGTGACCGCTCTGCGAGGTGCCGCCGACACGCGTACCGACGAACTCGGATGGGGGATCGCAGCCCCGTACGACGCGCTCACTTTCGATGACATCGGCACGAGGTTTGGCCCCGCCCATCCCGACACCGCAGCCCATCCGCTGCCTCGGCGTGCCGCCGACACCTCAGTGAACCTATTCAATCGCGACAATAACCTCACGATCCGCGCCTCCATCGTGTCGGGGATCGTCGTCCTCAGCGCGGCCTCAATGGGAGGACTTATCATCCTGTCCCACCTGCGCAGACATCCCGCGCGGAGGGAATCCGACTCTGACGACCTCTGAGGAATGCGGAGAAGCGCGCGTGAACCCGGCACTCGCCGCGCATCCTCATCGGACCAATTGTGAACGAGTCGATAAGTCCTGTTATCCGCACGAACGACATACTTATCGCGAAATGGGAAGGGGCATACGCGAGGGCGTCGAGTTGGCTAGGATGACCATATGGTAAATGTGATGGGGCAGACGCCCGAAGACGCAATGCGAATCCTCCAGGAACGAATCGACGAGGCCCAGCGTCAAGCTCAGGGTGCGCGTGACTTCGTAGAAGCCTTGCAGAAGGCTCGCATCACGGGTCATGATTCGCGCAGCGAGATCGAGGTCGAGGTTAATTCCGACGGTCGCATGGTGAACATCGAGATCGATGAGCAAGCGCTCGAAGGGTCAGCCAGCGACCTTGAGCAGGCAATTATGGAAGCCTATGCTGATGCGGGCAACAACATGCGCGAATTCGTGCGTCAGCGAGCCACAGAATGCTACGGCGACAAGGTTGGTCTCATGCGTGGTTACCTTGATAACCTCGACGCCACCCTCGGTTCGTTGGGGCGCTGATCGACATGGCCAGTGCCGACCTCAAAGTAGATACCAGCCGTATCCGTTCTCATTCAACGGAGATCAGCAGCTCCGCATCAACGGTTGACGAGAGTGTGTCCGTTGCGGACACCACCAAGGGTCAAGTGACCGGCGGTGCCTTCGGTTTCCTGTGCTCCTTCTTCGAGGCCCCCGTCAACAAACAGATTGACAATTTGCGTGAGATGATCAGCGACCTCGCTGGCGCTGAGCATCGTTTGGTTACCTGTCTCCAGCAGTGGGCATACGAGATGGACCAGACCGAAAGCACCAATAAGAGCGAGCTGAGTGCTATTGATCCGGAAGGCAATGCACCGGGCCCCGGAGGCTATGGCTCCGGCGGATCCGATTCTGGTGGTTATTCCCCCGGTGGTGGATCCGGGACTGGTGGAGGTGGATCCGGGACTGGCGGTGGATCCGGGACTGGCGGAGGTGGGTCCGGGACTGGTGGCTCGGCACCGAGTGTTGATCCGTCGAAGGCTCCGGCAACAGAGCCGAACGATGCCGACAAGCCCACGGATGATGACAAGTCCAAGGGAGAACACAAGGTACCTGAGACCGAACTCAACGACGACGATAAGTCTAAGGGTAAGGACAAGGGCGACGACAAGTCCAAGGGTGGCGATAAATCTGAGGATGATGACAAGTCTAAGGGCGATGATAAATCCGAGGATGATGGCAAGTCCAAGGATGACGATAAGTCTAAGGATGATGACAAATCTAAGAGCGATGATAAGTCCAAGGATGACGGTAAATCAGAGGATGATGACAAGTCCAAGGACGATGATAAGCGCGGCGACAAGGGGAGCGACGGCAAGGACGGTTCCGACGGCAAGGATGGATCGGATGGTTCCGACGGCAAGGACGGGGTCGGCAGCTAGGCAGCATCCTTGGCGGCGGAGACAAGATGATTGTCGACGATGATCAGCTTCAGGCATTCCTCGACAAGCAGCGCAACGAGGAGAACGCTGATCTTGCGACGTTCTACGAACGGCAGAAAGCTGATCAGGTCGAAGCGCTCGAGCGCTATGCCGAACTACATCCTAACCAAGATATAACCGATATCAAAGCCCTGATCGAAACGAATCAGCAGGAACAGCAAGATGCAATGAGTGACTTCCTGACGCGACAGCGTGCAGACGAAGAAGCTCAGATTCGACAGTTCGTTCGGGAACATCCGCAAGCGACGACCCGAGAGTTTGACACCTTCATGGCCGAGCAACGCACAACTCAGGAGACAAGTTACCGGTCCTTTGTCAATGATCAGCAGAAGGCTCAGACAATGAGGATTGACGAATTCACGAAGACCCAGTCCGATTCTGCCGCGGAAGATGTTCGTTCCCTCTTTGAGAAACAGGATAGCAACAGCGATAAGGATATCGAGACCTTCCTTACTCGACAGCGTCAAGATGAGGAGCGTTCCCTGCGACGCTTCGTGTTTGAAGGAGTAGAGAGAAATGACGGCGCAGTCGCCAGTGCACACCCTCAGCCGGAGTAACTCAACCGCAACAGAAGGACTCGGGGTTGTCGATGACATCTATCGCAATGCTGTCGACATTTCCAACGGCGACTTTGCTTCGGTCCAAGCAATGATTGATAATGCTCGTTCCGGAATGATGTGCCTGGCGGCAGACCCTGTCGATTTCTTTGGACAGATGGCAGTCAGCTTCATCCTCGAGCACGTGGACCCGCTCAACAATATGCTCAACGACTTCACAGGTGATTCCGCCGAGGTCTTTGGCATGAGTGATAGTTGGCAGTCCATCGCAGACTCGCTGGCATCAGTCGCTGACGAGATCGACACCACCTCAAGTAGCGCGATGTCTGACATGGCTGGTCAAGCCGTAGATGCCTACCTTCATCGGCAGGAAGTGGTCTCCTCCGCTATGCGCGCGGTGAGCGAGAATGCCTCTTCTTTCAGCACCACACTCAATGATGCAGCAAACATCGTCGATGCGATTCACGATATCGTTCGCGACGCGATTGCCGACGTAGTCGCGACGTGCATCAGCGGCGTATTCTGGTCCTGCGTGACCGCCGGTGTTGCTAGTCCCGTAGAGGGGGCGAAGGTCAGTGGTAAGGTTACGAGCTGGGTGGTGACGATTGCGCAGATCGGACAAGCATTGGTCCAGCTGCTGCAGTCCATCCAGCGTGTGTTCGATAATCTGGACTCGATTCAGACTGGACTGACTAACGAGGTCAAGGTCATCGGCGCGAATTGCACGATGCCTGCGGGTGGCTGCTGCGGCGCGACTGCCTCCACCGCCGATCTCTCGTCGCCCCTGACCGGTAACAGTGGTGTGACCAGCAACGGTCAGACTGGTGGCACCAACGTGTACGCAAACAATGGCGGAACCGCCGTCGGTGGAGACAATAATGGCGTCATCAATAATGGTGGCACCATCAACAATGACAACTCAACGACAACCGTCGATGTTGACGTCAACCCGACATTCACCCATCAGGGCGATGGTTCCGGCGACTCGAAGACCGACGACAAGAGCGGTTCGCAGCACGGCCACAGCGACGCCAAACCTGATAAGAGCGGTTCGCAACACGGCCACAGCGACGCCAAGCCTGATAAGAGCGGTTCGCAGCACGGCCATAGTGACGCCAAGCCTGATAAGAGCGGTTCGCAGCACGGCCATAGTGACGCCAAACCTGATAAGAGCGGTTCGCAGCACGGCCATAGTGACGCCAAACCTGATAAGAGCGGTTCGCAGCACGGCCATAGTGACGCCAAACCTGATAAGAGCGGTTCACAGCACGGCCACAATGACGCCAAACCTGATAAGAGCGGTTCACAGCACGGCCACAACGACGCCAAACCCGACAAGAATGAACAAGGACACTCTGGAAACGGCACCGGCCATCAAGAGAAGACGAATCCGGGGCATTCGAGCACTTCGGGCAACCAGGGGAACAAGACGAATCCAGTGACTACGGGCACCTCGGGGACGACACATAAACGTACTGAGCCTCCGATTCCTCAGCCTCCGAAGGCTACACCGAATACTCACCCCTCGAACCCCGGCGGTTTTGGCGGTAGCCGACCTCACATCAGGACTCCCAAGATCAGAGTCAGGTAGGACGATCTGCCGGGAACTGGGGCTGGGTGCTTTCGCTCGGCCCGGCCCCGGCCTCGTTCCAGAACGGCGCGAGCATCCCCGCACACGGCTACGTGCGGGGGTGCTCGCCCCCC
>BNJU01003153.1_pt1 | contig 63863 bp, 73 predicted proteins | sample 8539281 | NCBI WGS metagenome assembly BNJU01 (sample SAMD00202456, study PRJDB9452) | human saliva metagenome | isolation source: human saliva | place: Japan
TCTGACACTCACAGTCTAAACATAATCTGAGTTCACACATCTTATAGATAAAACAAAAGACGGTTCAAAATAACCGTCTTTTTAAATGTATTATTATCAGACAAATCCTTATAAGACTATAAACAGATTTTATTTATCTATAATAACCTTTTAAAACTGTAACTATTAGTGGCGTTCGTGTCTTCCTTTATAGCGTTTCTTAGCCAAAACCCTAAACTAGAAAGAGTCCTACGCCCTAGGAATCCCTAGGCTAGAAACAGCTTCACCAGTATTTGGGAGTTTGTTTTTAGTAGTTTCATTGGATTTATTAATTTCAGATTGCTTGGTTGTATCCCTGTTATTATCTCCTTGATTTGAATTATTTTGTTTTTCATCATTGTCGGATGGAGTTGAATCGTTACCGTTTCTAGCAGGATTTTTGATTATCTGTTGGGTTTTCAGACTTACCATTTCCATTGTCACTAGGTTTGTTATCGCTCGGATTGAGTTTGTTACCTTGGTTGCTGTTACTGCCATTGTCGCTTGGATTTGGTGTTGGCTCAGGCGTTGGTTTAGGGTCTGGAGTTGGTGTCGGTGATGGTGATGGTTTCTCCGGTTCAGCTGGTTTTTGAGGGTCAGCTGGTTTTTCAGGTTGCCCTGGTTTTTCCGGCTCAGCTGGTTTTGAGGTCAGCTGGTTTTTGAGGGTCAGCTGGTTTTGGGATTTTTCTTATAAATAAGATCAATCCCTTGGTTGCTATCACCATACTTTAAAGTGTACGGTAATTCAACATCGGTAGCTATAGCAGTACCGTTGTCTATTGCTGCCGCCTGGAATTCGTATCCAGGGAACTCTTTTTTCTGGACTGTATAGGTCTCACCTGGTGAGAGTTCTACAGTATCGGTTCAAGACTGTTCGCTCCTTCTCCTCCTCTGAGAGCCCAGTAATTAATATTAAATTTCTGGGTTTGAGCTGGCGTTGGTTTTTCTGGTTGCTCTGGGTTCGGAGCTGGTTTTTCAGGTTCAACTTTCTTATACAAGAGATCTATTTGTTTTAGACCTCCGTACTTGAGTTGGTGTGGAAGTTGCACTTCAACACCAACCCCTTCATCATTGGGAGTGATAGCCTCCTTAAACTTAAGGCCATCATATTCCTTAGGGGTAACCGTATAGGTATCACCCTCAGCTAACTGAACACTCTGCTGTTCAATCATCTTTGGGCGACGACTTGAAGTGTCCCAGTGAGTGACTTGAACACTATAAGTTGGACGTGAAGTAGCACTAGCCGGAGCTCCATCATCAGCAGAAACTGTCATTGAAACGGTAGTAGTTGCTCCTAGAACAGCTACTGAAAAGCAATACGATTCCGTATTTAGCAATATTTTTCATTTGTTTTTCCTCCATTTTTGTTTTTGAAAAGTCTAAACTTTTTCTCCTCAAATAACCTCTGCTACAAGGCATTTGGTAGATTCTAATGGACGAACGTTTGTTAGAATTCTCAAAGATTGAAAAATTCATTTTCCGAATGCTGGTTTCATCAGGTTTTGTGCCTTTTTGATGCTAGCATTTTTTGTTTTTTAAGCGTTCTATTTGACGTTCGTCTGTTAGAATGTTTTTGACAGTCTTATTTTACCATTTTATCTCATAAATGCAAGCACTTAGAGGGTATTCTTTGATTTTGTTTTTATGTTATTACGCTTTAAGATATTATAAAGGGTGGCCGTGGATATGTTGGAAGTTTGAGAAATCTCTTTAGCTGTTAGATTTGACTGTTGATATAGCTGGATAACTTCTTTTTCCTTAGTTTTAGAAATTCCTTTATTGCCTAATTTAACACCTCGTTCCTTAGCTTTACGTAAACCGTCTTTGGTTCTGGAGCGTATAGCTTCTAGTTCCATCTCTGCGACGTATCCTAGAATAACAACCAGTAATTTTGCCAGTTAGCGAGTCTGTCGCGATATTTTTCTTTAGGCTGATTAATTGAATATCATGAATAGTTAGGTCGTCCAATATATTTACTAGAGTAAACATTTTTTCTAGTTAGTCTATCTAACTTATAAACGACTAGCGAGACTTGTTTGTTGATTTGCTTAAGTTCTTTAGCTAGTTTCAATGCCTTTAAGTAACTGAACCCTGTTATCTTGAGATCCTGATTCTTTTTCGATAAAAAGTATATCACAAGACTTCAGAGCTTCTTTCTGAACCTCTAGACCTAACTCTTTGGCGGTTGTCCGTGGAGCTGACACGAGCATAGCCGATTTTTGATTTCCTGTAGATCCTTGAATTTATTGATGCAGTATTTGGTCACGATTGTCTCCTTGTTTAGCTAGCGCTTGCCATTGCTAGCAGAGAGGTAGGTTCAGTTTAACAAGAATTTTAGGGGAAAAGAAAAAGTACAAATAGAGTTTGATTGATTATTTTTTTAGGAATTTGTCAATAATTTATAGGCTATTTTTTCAGTTGATTTGGATATTATTTCTCTTTAGAACGCTGTAAATAGTTGTGATAGAGATATTGAGCTGACTAGCAATTCTGAGTTTTACGTCTTTTGTGCGTTCAGAAATGACTTGAAGCTCCCAATCCGTCACATAGCCCAGTATTAAGCAAAATAATTTACCAGTTAAAGAATCTGTCTCAATATTTTCATGAAGAGATTGAAGGCGAATACCATGATTGTTTAAATCTTCAATAATAGCCAAGAGGTGAAACATTTTTCTGGTTAATCGGTCTAACTTATAGACAATAAAACTGGTTTTGATACCTTGATCGGCACAAGTTTTTGCAAAAATTAGAGCTTTTTGCAATTGTAGCCGTTCTTGTTTACCACCCGAATCTTTTTCGATATAGAATTTGTCGCAGAAGTTCAGGGCCTCTTTTTGAACTTCCAACCCCAACTCTTGGCGGTTATCCGTTGAGCTAACGCGAGCATATCCGATAGTGATCGAAGTTTTATCTTTGTATTATTCGATATTTTTCTTCACATTTTCCTCCTTGCTTTACTATTGTAGCAGGGTGGTTCTATTTTAGAAGAAAGTTTAGGTAAAAGAAAAAGACCCTACAGTTTGTAGGTCAAGACAGAGAGAACAAAAGACTATTAACTAGTAGTCATCGTGTCAATCCGACGTTTTTCCATAGCATCATCCCACCAGAGTCTCTTGCGGTATTCTATTTTCTTTTTGTCTAATTGATTGTCTGGATTTGATCTCTTGCAGCGCTTTTTATCAATATCAGTCAAAGAAGAGTAATCAATTAACTCAGTTCCTCTACTAATATCAACTGCTTTTATGGTGATAATTACACATTATTAATTTCCTTTCCTATACTTTAAAGGCAGTTATATAGTTCTTTTTAGAAAGTCTAACTCAAATAGCACATTCTCTTTTGTAGATTCATAACCAAACTTTAAGGAACTATTCGCCTCACTATAATATATTAGCATTTGAGTATGCAAACTATAGATATAATAGCTCAATTCTTCCGATATTGCAATAGATAAAGGCTTAAGTAATTCTTCGATATCTATTTCTTTTTTGTACAAAATTCAATTTGTTTATAAAAATTTAATTTCACTTCTAAAAACCATATAAAAATATTTTGATGACATTGTCTTGGTAGATATGGGCATAATTATTTTGTCTTCGATAATTATAGGCGTATTTTTACTTCGCCACTTTTAATAATATTATACATATCGGGCGTTAAGGTAAAAGTCTCATTTGTTTTTCGCCTATTTTATCGAGACACAAATGATTTTATAATATTTAGTCGTACCTAGTTCTATATTCCATTTAAAAATCATTTACAAATAGATATAGTGTTGGGCTACATTCATATCCTAAAAATACCTCCATAGACACCATTAGCGGCTTCAAAGATATGGTTTAATGCTTCTTTTGCCCTAACTCCAAGTTGATAGTTTTGTTCTATGATATACTTTTCAATATCTTCTCTGAATTCATTTGAGATTTCTTTCGGGTTCGCTTTCGAGGCAATTTAGGTAATGAATGCAGATCTTTTTCCAATCTTGAAATATCAATATTCTGATTCATTTTAGAAATTTTATATAGCTTGCTAAAGCTTTTAGCGAGTTATTAACTTGTTTATATTTTTAAAAAGTAATATAATAAATATAACCGTTAGTAGTAGAGGAGATAGGTTTATTATCAATTTTATAATTGAAGAATCAATATTTACCGAAAGTATAGTTACTAAACTAGCAAGGAGAGATGCAATAGAAAGTATATATCAAATATATACTCCATCGTTTTTGTTCTTTTTCATGAAATGACATACCTTTCAAAAATATAATTACATTTTACCATAAAAAGCTCAAAACTCATCTATTGTCAATATTTTTAATGTAATAGGCAACTCTTTAACCCTCTTTTAAACTCCTCTCTAATTTCCCTAAAAACTCATCATCAGTCTCAATCTCCAAAATCTCAATCAGGGCTTTGGCAGTATCTGTTAGGGTGGAAGGCACTGTATTCAGATGTTATTCTTTCGTCGAGATTCAGTGGTGAAAAGTTAGAACTAGGTTATCATTCTGGAAGCCAGATAGCTCGCCTTTTTCTACAACTATTTCATGTCTACCACCACCAGAAATTAAACCATATTCAATCAGGCGTGAAACTTCATTTCCTTTAACGCCATATTTAGTAAACAAATCCAAAAATCAGCGTGTGAAATTAAGTAGTGGTCAAAAACAGTTTCGCCCGAAAACTCATCAAAAGAATTGTCATAAAAAGTAAATGGTGCTATTTTTCTGAACAGTTGGAGTTCTTCTTCTGAAAACCGGTTTAAGTCTTGAATAATCCGCTTCGAATAACCGTTAGCTCGTGACACTAAAGCTCTTCTAATGGTCTTGATACGACTTCTGTTTCTTGGCTAAAATCTGGCTCAATATACTGTTGCTGTTTGTTGTGCTGGCAAGCTAACACATAAAATAAACACTCAGCCAGAAAAAGATAAGGTCGGTCTTGGTGGTTGAGCTTGTAAGACTGCTTTAAACCGAATAAAATTGACTTTGGGAGGTTTTGCGATTCTTCTATTAGTTCAAAAAAATTTTCTAAAACATCAGCCAACAAGAACTTATTTTTCTTTATAATTGGTGTCGTTTAATCGCTTCTCAGCTTGAAAGATGTAGCTGGAAAAAGCCTTTTTCTGTTATCTCATCTTGGACGATCCGTAAAGGGTTCGTCCTTTATTTTTAGCCTGTAAATAATTTATTGAAGCTTGTGTCTGATAGATAAGCCAAAAGAGTCTTCGTGTAAGACGAGCGATAAGCCCACCTAACTTTCTTTCTATCAGACCAAGTCGTTTTATTGAGTGTTTCAAAAATAATAAAAATAAATTAGGAATATCAAACATCAAGCACCTCCGAAAACTGGCAAGATTTTAGCACAATTATTGGCAACAAATCATCCTTGGACTTTTCTATAATAAAAGCCATAAGTTAGCTAACTTAAAAACAATTATATCAAAATTAAAGGAGAAATCTCATGAATTTACTACAAAAATCAACTAAAAAGAAACGGCTTTTGGCTCAAATCGCAAATCCGTATCAGCTAGCAGTTGCTAAAGAACTCAGTCATAAGATGGCTAGCACTCAAGCACAGGAACTATTAGCTTCAGATATTCTGTTTAAAATCAGCAATCTTGCTTTAATTCAATCTGAAATTATTAAGAATAATCCCGAAGCGTTGGCTCATACAGATTATGTTATTCGAGCTTTTACTCACTACACCACTGAGAAATTAAAATAGGAGACTTATGATGAATATCTTTCTTATTCTTTCCATTATTTTTGTAACTTCGTATTTGCTAGTTTCGATTTTGGGACTGTCTAGATGAAGAAGACGATACAGCACCAGAAGAACAGGCTTTGGCGGAGTTCCTCCAGCGCCGCCAAGAAATTCAAGAAGCCTACCTAATTGCCCAAAAAGAATTGTTCAAACGGCGTAAGTTTTAGCTTTTATTTGGACTAGACAAAAGGACAAAAATATGTTGAAATATACTACTGTTTTGAGGTCTAAAAATCATTCCAATCGCTTCAAAAACTGAGGTAAGCGAAATTTAACTTTTACCTAGTTTTCTTGTATAACTGGCATCAGAAAGGAGATCAGCCGAATGAAGAAAATATTGGTTTGTATTTTTAGGATTTTTGCCTGCGCTTGGCTAGATCAACTGGGCGGTTAAACTTCTAATGGAAGTTTGGCAAGTCTTATTTATAAAGGGGCTATCCTTATCTTCGTTGGCTGGTTTACCTTTCGGATTATTAAATCTAAAGAATGGAGGTAAAGATGAAACGGAAGTTTGAGGCCTTATCTTGGAGTGAAGTGCACTGGCAACGACCGTTTGAGATAGATGATGTCAAAGCTATGCTGGGACAACTTGTCGGGTTAAGTCGCCGTAAAGCCGTAATCTTTGAAATTCGAATCAAACAAAATAAGGTGCGCTATTTATTGGGAACAGAAGGTCCAAGACCGACCGTATATCCACCAGTTAGTTCAATCCACCGTAAGATTCAGTTTTCGAAAGCTCCTAAACGTGAAGTGATGTCTAGCGCTCGTCTAGTAAAAATCAAGCAATCCCATTATGCTCTTAAAACTGATTCAGTGGAGAATATGATTCGTTCCAGTTTATCTCTGGCAAAAATACTCCAGCCAGATGAGACAGTAACGGTTCAGCTAGTGATAGGCACAGGTTCACCACCTCGTCCACAGCCAAAAGATCTGCCTAATTTATCTGCTAAATGGTAGTGAAAGTAATCAGCAACAATGTTTCCTGAACTATCTGAAAGCTCCAAGAAGCTTATGCGCCAAAAGTTGAATCAATCTACTTTTAAGTGTGAAATCAGACTTGGTATCAGTTCGCGCAGTATTTTACGAGCTAAAGAGTGTTTTGCGAGCTTGTTGAGCAGTTTTCGAATGTTAGAAACTACAGCTACCATCGAGCTAAAACCTTTGGCTGTTCAGGGGTTCAACCATGCACAACCGCCTTGGTCTTATCCTTACAGTTTGGCAATCTCAGATCTCGCTTGCTTTCTACTTCTGCCAACTGGCGAAGAACAGATAGCTGGTATTCCTAACGTTCACCCCAAATTAGTGACACCACCCTTGGGCTATAACCTAAATCGAAATAAAACGAGGAGCCTAGCGCAAACTATTGAAGCTGAATCCAGACCAATTCAGATTTCATCTCAAGCTGGCAAAAAGCACACCGTTTTTCTCGGCTCAACTGGTTGCGGAAAAACCACCGCTATGAGTCGCTGATTTTATCAGATATAAAATCTAAACATCATAGTGTAGTTGTGGTGGATGCCAAAGGTCAACTCACTCATGAACTATTAGAACGCACACCAACTGAACATGATGAAGATATAGTAGTCATCTCACCAACCGCCAAACGAGTTGTTGGTGTCAATCCTCTTTGAACTCACTAAATATGGTATTGAACCCGAAGTTATCGCAGACTATCTGTTGGAGCTATTTAAAGGGTTATATCCTGAACACTGGGATTTACTCACTGGATATTCTATCACACAGTTTTCTAACGCTTGCTAAATTCCAAACACTTCTTTAGTCATGTTGCCGAGCTTACTCACTAATCAATCCTTTCGAAATAAACTATTAAGAGAGTTAAAAGACCCAATCGGGCTGGAAAGTTTCTGGAACTGGTTTGAACTGCTCAGTGAAGCTCAACGTCATCAGATATTAAACCCCATTTTGAATAAATTCCGCCAGTTTTTGCTTCGTCCGCAACTTCGGGCAATGTTGGGGCAAACTAATCTAAATTTCAGTCTTGCGGAAATCTTCAAAAAGCCGAAAAAATCGCATTGATTCCGCTAAACAAAGCGGTAATTGGTTCAGAATCTGCCAAACTCATCGGCAGCCTAATCACCTCAATGCTCTGGATGTTAATTTTACGCCAGTCTTCAGTTGAGTCAAGCAAACGCCAATCTGTCTTTATCTATATTGATGAAACGCCGAGTTTCTTAGGAATCTCCCAACCTAACTTAGACGAAGCACTTTTCAACTCGTCATCGTTTAATGTTGGCTGGAATATTGACTTCCAACACCTCGCCCAGATGTCGACTCAGCTAAAAGCTGGGATTGAATCTAATGTTGCGAATAAAATCGTTTTTGGCTTAAATCTTGATGAAGCCCGCGAAATGGCAAAATATACTCTGGAAATTGATAAAGAAGATTTTATAGCTTACCGCCATTTTGGGCATATATTAGAACAAGTTTCACCTAATGCTTATCGATGGATTATCGGTAAAACTTACCCACCTAAACCGAAAATTAGAGATGGTCGCACCATTTTTGAATAGCTTGAGCCGATACGGACAAGATGTTTCAGAAATTGAAAGCCAATTCGAAAACTATGATTTTTGAAAAATCTTCTACGAAAAAAATGAAAATTCTAACCCAAAATTAACTGATTTAGGGCGCAAAAGTGTTCCAATCGCTCTTCGAATCGTGTTGATGAAGAAAAATCACTCTACCCCTGATAAATAATGGTTTTAGGATTTTTACTCCACGACTTACTCCGTAACTAAGCATATTTTACAGGAGTATAACCTTTAAAATTTTAATGGAGAACAAAACAGATGAAATGGAATCAATTAACAAATGAAGATACGCAAATTCTTTACTTTTTGAGTCAAGCAAGATTTGCGACCACCAACCAACTAGCTAGACTATTTTTCGCGGATAGCGCTCGATTTGAAACCGCTATTCGCCGAGCTAATTTTGCGCTTCAAAGTCTGAAGAAAGCTGGATTGGTTTCACACTTGAAACGGCGAGTCGGTGGCGCACGCCGCGGTTCAACTTCTTATGTTTGGCGAAATTACTTTTCAGGGACTAAAATTCCTTAAAAACCCAAGATGACAGTATCACCTTTGCGTTATAAAAATAAATATGAACCAACCCAACATCATGTTGAGCATACTTTAGCAATGACGGAAATCTTTGTTGAGACACTGGAGACCGTTCAAAATTCAGAAAAGCTATCGCTTGAAACTTTTTCCTTTGAGCCTAATTCTTGGCAGAGCTATCAAAAACTTTTCTGGTATAGGTGAGAACTCTAAAAGCCTGATGCTTATTTAGAGCTAGTTAGTCACGATTACGAAGACCATTATTTTCTGGAAATAGACCCGAAGTACAGGAAAGTCTTGCACGCATTGTTAATACTTGTAAGAAATATATTGAATATTATCGGTCAGGTATAGAACAGCGACAAAAGGAAGTTTTTCCCATTTGTGCTCTGGATAGTGCCAGACGATAAGCGCAAACTACTATCTCGAAAGTTATTCAAAATGAACTATATAATTTTTGGGAACTGTTCACTGTAATAACACTTGAAGAATACCCAGATTATATCAAGGGAGGAATGGCTAATGAATCAAAAAGATAAAGACCGAGACTCAAACCAGCCCTCACGCACCGCCAATGAAATTTGTCGAATTGGTCGAACGACTTACTTAATCCGTCACCGTTTTACTGGAAATCGCAATCTTAAAAATGTCCTAGAAAGGTTGATTTTAAGCGATAAATCACTGTTTTAACAGTAGTAAAAATGGTATAATAGAAGTATAAGGTGTGTGAACTCCAAAGGAGAAAAACACATGAACAGAACTTTGACAATTTCAGATTATAGACAAGTAGATACTTCAAAACTTTCAGATATTACGGTGGTTTATTGTCGTTTAAGCCAAAGACGATGGACTGGATGGAGATAGTACTCAATTATCAATCAGAAGAAAATTCTGCTTGATGTAGTTGCAAGAGAAAATCTCCCTAATCCTATCCTGTTTGTCGATGATGGCTTTAGTGGCACAAATTTTGACCGTCCAGCAATTTCAGAAGCTCTGCGTTTGGTGGAAAATCGACAAGTTTCAAACTTTATCGTTAAGGATTTAAGCCGTTTGGGTCGCTCTTACATCAAGGTTGGTCAACTAACGAGATTACTTTTCAAGTTTCGATGTCCGATTTATCGCCTTGAACGATGGCGTAGATTCGAATAAGCCTAATGAGAGCAACTCCATTTTCTTACCAATCAAGAGTCTAATGGACGAAATGTATGCGGCGGATACAAGCAAGAAGATTCGAGCGGTGGTTCAAGCTAAAGCCAAAGCTGGCGAGCGAGTAACTACTAATCCACCTTATGGCTACCTCAAAGACCCAAGCAATCCTAAAAACTGGATTATTGACCCAGTTGCCAGTGAAGTGGTTAAGCGGATTTTTCAAGAAGCGAAAAGCGGAAAAAGTCTCTCGGAGATTGCGAAAGGATTAGAAAATGACAAAGTTTTCAAGCCAGACCGCCACCGAATCGAAATCGGTTTGAAACCTATTTCTGCCAGTTCAAATGTTGAGAGCTTGCCTTATTTTTGGACGAGAGAGACCCTAAGCGCTATCTTAGGACGTGAAGAATATCTTGGACATACGGTTAATCTTCGGACACGGAAAAAATCTTATAAAGACAAACGTAAAGTAGATAACCCCAAAGAAGACTGGTTGATTTTCAAAAAATACCCATGAAGCGATTATAGACCAAGAAACTTTTGATATTGTCCAGAAGATGAGGAGTCATCAGCGGTCTAATCAACGGTATAAAAATCAGGGCTGGTCACGAGAATTTGTTTGCAGGATTAGTTTTTGTGGAACTTGTGGGCGAAAGCATTATTTTTGCCACAAGAAAAACGGACTTAATCATGACCATTACAAGTGTTCCGGCTACCGCAAACCGATTGATGGTTGCGAAAATCACTTACATTCAAAAACTCTGCCCTGATTGAGATTGTGAGTAGTAAAGCTCCGCCAAACCATTCAGGGAAGCCCACTTCAACCAAGAAACCTTTTTGAAAAAGTTAGAACAGCAAAGCCAAGCTCAATTTAGCAAAGATAACAAACGCCAACAGCTACAACTTCAAAAGATGAGCACCGCTTCAGGAAATAGACCGAATTATCCAACAGCTTTTATGAAGATAATCTACTTGGTAAAAATTTTCAGATGAACGCTTTGTGAAGTTAAGTCAGACCTATGAAGAAGAACAGAAACAGCTTCAAGCTTCCATTTCTGACTTAACCGAAAAAAACTCGTCAAAGCAGCAGAAGATAGCCTTAATATCTCAAGTTTATGGCGAGAATTTCGAAATATACAGAGCTACCAAAACTAACCGTTGAGATATGTGAATGAGCTGATTGACAAGATTGTAATTCATAAGCCAATAGGTACAGAAACGCAATCGTATTATTCAGATTGACATTTATTATAATTTCATCGAAACTGAGATAATGAAAAAGCGAAGCCAAACGAATTGGCTCGCTAATAATTAACAAATAACTAAACTGCTATATGTCAGGTCAGCCTACAAAGTAGGGTTATTTTTAGTAAGCTACATTACAAGTATAATATTTTAATATTTTGTCAATTGAAAGATAGATTTATGTATAAAATATATAGCAATAATGTCAAAGAGAACAAAAATATTGGCGTATTTTTCTATTTTAATTGTGGAATATTTTTAGATTAGTCTATTGACATAAGAATTATTTTGTGACTAGTATATAAACATACAAAACAATTAAGATTAAATAAGTCAATATAAAAGGAAAATAAAATGGCAAAAACAAGCTGAGACTAAAAAGTTGTAGAGAAAAAGTGGCAAAAAGATACTAATCTTATGAAAGCTAAAACTCTTTTAACTAATAATGGAATTGCTATTGCCGAAAAATGGTGAAGTGATAGTAGATCAGACAGTGCAAGATTTTTCGTAGTGCAGTATTGGTTTTTATCTCTTGCAATTAATCTTGTCGTGTTCTTGACATGGGTCGTTCTGCAGTATACAAATGCTTATGATACGGCTTTAGATTCAGGCATTCTTAATTCGATAATTTTATCGATAATTCCACAACCTAAAAAATTTTTGTGGAAAAAGCTAAAATAGTCTGTTATTGAGACTTGCTTTTTCCACATAGTTGTGGAAAAACTATGTTTATTTTTAAGTATTTTAATAAAAAGTCAAAAATAGGTCTTGCGCAAAAATCATAAACGATATAAACTTAAGTCAGTGGAAGCAACAGAAAGTGACAGAAATAAAAACCACTAAATAAAAACAAAAGTACGTTAAAAATAAATTGTAGTTTATTTTAAAGTCAGATACCTGGTGGTTAAACAACTGGACAATCACCGAGAATCAGTATAAAATAAGATCGGAGTACATTCTAAAACCTCCCAAAAATAAAACTCCACCTCATATATAAGTCTCTCAAACGACATATGGTTAGCTATACGCTAAAGCAAAAGTCAACTTATATTCTTAAAACAAAAATAAACAAAAACAAACAGTTTAATCATCAGATACTTGACTTTTAAAGGAATTACAATGCAAAAATCAGTCCATATACCAGTTCTACTAAATGCTGTTTGATCGGTTATTCAGCCAAAAGAAGGAGAAAGATACCTCCGATTTGACTGCTGGATACAGGAGGCCACGCTAGTGAGTTTTTGCGTATAACTAAAAATTTTGAAAATGCTGTGCTTGTCGATAGGGATCAAAATGCGATTAAAGCTTTGGCAGATTTTGAGCAAAAAGGAGCTCGATTAATCAATCAAAGATTTTTGAGTGCGACGCAAGGGTTAGTAGAAAAGGGGTGAGAAGTTTGATATAATTCTGGCCGATCTGGGGTGTCTTCACCTCCAGCTTGATATAGCCGAGCGTGGTTTTTCATTTCAGAAAAGACGGTCCGCTTGATATGCGAATGAATCCACAGCAAGAAAAAGCGCTGCTGATGTTATTAATCGCGCATCAAAAAGAATTATTACATATACTAACAGAGTTTGGTGAAGAGAGACGAGGTTTTGCAGAGAAAATAGTCGATGAGATTATTCGAACTCGTAGCACCAATTACAACAACTAAACAGCTGGCTGATTTAATTTTAAACGTGCATAAAGGCGGCTGGCAGAAAACACATCCAGCAACCTGCACTTTTCAAGCGATACGAATCGCAGTTAACGAAAGAACTTTGGCAGATCGAAGAAATGCTAAAGCTTGTTTCGAAAGCTGTCTTAATCCTGGGGAAGAGTAGGGATTATTACTTTTCATAGTCTGGAAGATAAAATCAGTAAAGAATTTTTCAGAAAGATGCTGAGAAATTTTCTTGAATCAAAATTTGAAAGCCTTACGAAAAAAACCGCTTGATGGTGCAAAAAGAAGATGCTAACAATCACGAGCTCGAGTGCAAAACTGCGAGTGAGTATTAAAAATAAAAACAAAAAGGCGAGATGCCAAAAACAATCAAAAGTAAAAGTTACGCTGATGAACAAGCTCGCGTAAAAGTTAATTTTTCGATAAGTCGAAGAAATTCTGAATTCGAAAACAAATTTTTAGAGCGTCAGAATAAACGCTGGCGCTTTTAAAAATTGATTATAAATATTAAACCTAAAAACACAAAACGGAAAATATGCGAAATACTAACAAAAAATACACTAGTCGACGACGGCAATCTGCTGTATCATCACGAAGCTATAGTCGTAATGCTAATATTACTATTTTTGAACCAAGTATTGGGTGTCGTTTCTCGTGTTTCTGATGTTTGCTGGATTTTTGTGCTTTTAGGTTTGATATATGTTAGGGAAACGCCACTCAGTCAAGCACTTATGGTAACAGTATTCAAAAACGAGATAATGAAATTTCTGAGCTCCAAACGAAGATTTCTGATTTAGAAGTTGAGAGTGCTCGATTGACATCTTTGAACTCAATTGAGAAAGACGGACGTTGCTAAAATATGACTGACCCCAGCATCAGTTAGTTACGCTGAATAAAAGTTTACGCTTTTTCCTGTTTTTGTGGTAAAATATAAAATATGAATAGTGTTAAACCTAGAAGTCGAGCATCTATTATGGCACTTGGAATTATAAAGTGCTTTTGCTATAATAATCGTTCGGCTTTTTGGTTACAGGTTCTTAACGCTCAGAAATATAAAAGCCTTAGCGAATAATGAGCAGATGAAGCAGTATGATTCCAGCTTCAAGAGGTTTGATTTATGCAATGAATGGGAACAAGACGTCTAAGCTTGTAATGAACGAGACTGTCTATACTTTGTTTATTGATCCGCAAGAATATAATAAAAATAAAAAGATGAAAATTATTAGCACTTTGAGAGCAGGTCGCTGGCGGAAATTTAGTGGCTGGTTTTGAAAAGTTATTTGATAAAGGATAATCGGTATCAAGTTTTTAGGGAAAAACTTTCTCGCACGCAAGCAGAAAAATCAAAAGATAAAAATACTCTAGAATTGGTTTTTACCTAGAAACACGTAGAGTTTATCCAGAAGGGGCTCTCAAGTCAGATTTTGGGTTTTGGTTAATTCTAGTGGGGAGTAATTATGGTGTTGAAGCGTCTTTTAAACAAACAATTGACTGGTAAAAATGGATGACTGAAAAACTACAACCGATGTTTTTGGCAATTCTTTAATGATTGGCTCAAACGATGTTGACATTCCGGCTCAAAATGGTGAGAATATTCTCTTATCGATAGATAGAAATATTCAAGCTAAAACAGAAAAAGTTCTTAAAAACTAAAATGAGTGAATTCGGGATAAAGAATGGTAGCGCTGTTATAGTGGATCCTTCTAACGGTAAAGTTCTTGCAATGGCAAATTATCCAACCTATGACCCCGCTAATTATGGGAGCTGTGAAAAATGCTAGTGATTTTAATAATAATGTCATCAATGATGCCTTACGAAAATGGATCCGTTATTAAGGCCTTAACTATGGCTATGGGTATAAATGAGGGTGTGGCTTCGGCTGATGGAACCATTACAATGCTGATAAAGTTAAAATCGAAGATAGGACTATCAAAAATGCAGTACTTTCAGCACACTGGACAGATTACATTCGAGACGGCGATAAGATTACTCTCTAAATACTGGAATGGTTGAAATTGCTAAAAGACTTGGTAATGGAACTATCAACAAAACAGCACAGGGATAAATGTATGAATACTACCACGATCGGTTTGGGTTAGGTAAAGAAACTGGCATAGAAGTTTCCGAGAGCACTGGTATAGTTATTTCTCCTGATAGAGCAGAAGGAAATGCGGTGCGATATTCGAATATGAGCTTTTGGCCAGGGAATGGATACGACTATGATTCAGACGGCTACAGCTTTTTAGCTCCTATCGTGAATGGTGGGATTTTTATATCAACCAAGCTTAATTGCTGGAACGGTTGATTCTAATGGCGACATCAAGAAAAAGGATAGTGTAGTCCGAAATAGTAATTCAGTTTCTTCTGACTCTAGTAAACAAATAGAGAGATATTTTAGTTAAAGCGTAAATCTGTTAATCCGCCAAAGGATCTTCCTGGATATAGATTGGTGGAAAGACCGGAACTAGCGAAACATTGGTTAACGGCAAATATGTTGAAAAACCAGACTATTGGAAGTTATGTTGGTTTTGGTGGTAATAATTCGCCAAAATTTGCTATAATGGTATCTGTATGGAGCAAGGATATCCAGGAAATATCACGCTCAGCCAATTTTTACAGAAATTTCAAACTGGCTATTGAATTATTTAAATGTTAAACCTGGAGAAATTAATGCAAATCCTAACTCAAAAATTAATCCAATCTGTAATTTTCGCAATTGCTGGTTTTTGCTGGCTATGGTTTTGACGCCGATTTATACTTTTTGCTTATAAATATAAATTTTGGAAAAAACAAAAACAAGCCGCAGTTACTGAGGGAAAAAACAAAGATTGTTTCAAAGCTTCACGCTAAGAAAATTGCTCGTAATATTCCCAACTATGGCTGGAGTTATCGGTGTTCTCGCAGTTATTATTATAACTTGGTTTTTAATTTAAATCGAGTCGAAACAGCTGACCGCTCGCTGGACTGGCTGGAGGAGCAGCTATTGGTTTGATCGATGACATCTTGAAATGTTTGGGGCTGCAAATAAAAAGATGCTGGTCTAAGAGCGCCGGTCAAATTTGCGATGATTATTGTTGTCGGGTTGGTTTTGGGCTGGTTTTTCCATTCAAAGCTTGGTTATACTTCGGTTATGATTCCGTTTGTATGGTGATATAGATATTAAATGGCTGATGATTCCATTATTTGCATTCGCGATTGTGGCTACTTCTAATGCGGTTAATATCTCTGATGGAGCTTGATGGTTTGGCCGGTGGACTACTGGCTGCAGCTTACGGATCATTTGGTGTGATTGCAGTTCTTCAAAACCAATTTCATTTAGCGGCATTTTTGCTTTACTGTAATTGTGCTCTAATGAAACTTATATTTGGTTTTAATGTTTTTCCAGCTCAGTTCTTTATGGGTGATATAGGTTCGTTTTGCTTGGGAACTTCGCTTGAGGTTATAGCGATGTTGACTAATTCACTCTTGCTTTTGCCTGTGATTGGATTGATATTTGTGATAGAAGCTGGATCAAGCGTATTGCAGATTTTTAGCAGGTGTTTAAAAAGAAAATTTTTGTAGCAGCGCCGTTTCATCATCATCTTGAAGCTAAAGGGTGGGAAAGAGACCAAAAAATTACGATGCGATTTTTGAGTTGTAGCTATCGCTCTAGCTTTTAGTAGGGTATTGTATTAGCGCTTTAGCTGAGAAAAAGGTTTTAAATAAGTGGAACGAGAAAATTCGCGATATCACTTTTTCAAAAATCACAGAGTCACTTCATCTGAGATGAGCTTAAAGACGCTCTAGGGTAGATTTTTGGACAATATTTCTAAAGGAAGGATTAGTCTTTTGTCAGTTCAGATGGCCGATATATGGAAAATCTCTAAAATTCGTGATGATAGCTTATCAAAACCTTCGTGATGAACTTCGAGCCGATTCAAAAACTCGACTTAAAATAGAAGGCTTCGAAAAATTCGCAAACACCGTCCAGACTATTTAATTTCTACTGTTTATGGGGCTCATAATGCTAGTTGGGAGTGATTACAATGTATTCTCTTAGTCCGCAGCGTGCCGCTTTTTCTGAATAAGAGTTACGGTGGAAATTATGACAGTATGCATTTTTGGCGTCAGATTATGAGTTTAGGGACTTGGCTTGGTTGCTTTTCGTAGCGATGAGTCGTGTTCCCATCTTCTTGGATCTATCGCCATTCTGGTAAGATTTTGGCGATTGAGTTTGTAATATGTGCTATTTTTAGCTGTGTTAGGTTTTGCTAAAATTCCCCCAGCGAAATGTGAACTTGGTGCATGTCGGTGGTTTAAGTTTCAGTTCTGTGAGTGTTCAGCCAAGTGAATTTCTGAAGGTCGGTGTATTAATTGCGTTGGCTGTGTTTTTGGGGTCGAAAGCTAGGGAGAGAAAGATTAATGATTTTCGAGAAACGATTTTACCGTCAGGACTTTTAGTTGGTTTAATGCTAGTTTTTATTGCTGGATTTCAGAAGATCTTGGCACTGCGATTTCGGCCTTAGCGATTGTTGCGATTTTCAATTTTTATGGCTGGCTTAAATCGGAAAAACATCATTGCTGCATCACTAATAGGTTTAGCTGCGATTATTGGAATGATTTTAATTGTTCCGCACCGAATGGCTCGTGTTATGACATTTGCTGGAAAATGAAAAATTGCTCTAACCTTTCCAGTAGTGAACAGAAGGATGAATATCATATTTGTCATGCGAAAAATCGCGATTGGCTCCGGCGCTCTTCTGGGTGTAGGGTATTGGTAATTCTGTGCAGGCGACTGGATATTTACCTGAAGCGATTAACGACTCCGTGTTTGCGATTTTAGGTGAGACTTTTTGGATTTATTGGCTTGATTATTATACTAGCTATTTTCTAGCTCTCTCGATGAGAGATATAAGAGTCTCTGCGTATCTAAAGAAACCCTACTAGTAGGATATTAGCTGCTGGAGTTTGTGGGTGGTTTGTGTTTCATACGGTAATGAATGTCGCGGCTATGACTGGTCTTTTTACCTCTTACAGGGATTACGATGCCGCTGCTTTCGTATGGAGGAACTAGTATTTTGTTTATTTCGGGCGTTTTAGGTTTGATATTTAATATTTCAGCTTATACGTCGTTCAGGGCAAGTTGATGATTTTTAAGGAGGAAGATGAAGATTCTCGCTAGTCGGGGGCGGCTCAGGGCGGACACGTTACGCCAGTCGTCATGTTTTAAAGAAATTATTAGAAGAATAAAAATGTGGGAATTGCGCTTTTTGGTGTGACAGAAATTTCTGCAAGCCGAAAAACGATGAAATCGGCTTTTGATAAAAAGTGAAAAATTAGCTCAATTTCATAGTGGTAAATTTCAGGCGCTATCATCATCTAAATTTATTTCAGCATTTAATGATTCCTAGTATTGTTTTTGGTAATTTGATTGATATTTTTCAAAAATATTTTTGGTGTTTTTCAAGCCTTCTATAAACTAATTTTTGTGGCGGCTAGATGTAATGTTTTGTAAAGGCAGCTTTTGTGTGTGTGCCTGCTGGTTTGGCTGCTTGGGTTTTACGAATACCTGTTGTTATACACGATTCGGACGCTCATCCTGGATTAGCTAATCGAATTTTATCTAGATTCGCTCAACGAATTGCTACTGGTGCGCCATTGGAATTTTATAATTATCCTAAAGAAATTTCTCAGTATGTTGGTATTCCAGTTTTGGAGAAATTTCAAGAAATATTCAGCAGAGGAGAGGAAGCAATTCAAGAAAGATATTGGAGTTAAGCCAGATGAATCTCTAGTTGTGGCTACTGGTGGTGGTCTTGGTGCTGCTAGATTAAACAATGCGATAGTTTCTCAGGTTGTTGAATTATCATCATTTACTCAGATAATCCTCATATCCGGGAGCAGGGCAGTTTGAGAATTGAAAAATAAAACAATAAAATCACCTAGCAACTTCCAGTTGTATGGTTTTATTTCTCAGGATATGTGGAAATATTTAGCGGCAGCAGACTTAGTGGTTGCTCGTGCTGGAGCTACATCTAATTTAGAACTTGCCGCGCTCGCTAAACCCGCAATTCTTGTTCCCAATGGTCGATTAACCGGCGGTCATCAATTAAAAATGCTCAGGTTTACAAAAATCAAATGCTGTTGAAGCAGTGTCAGATGATGAGATTGAGCACGATCCAGAGGTTTTTGACGCTTAAGATTAAAGAAGTCTTATCTAGCCCTGAAAAATGCAAGAACTAAGCAAAAGAGTTTTCTAAGTTTGCTAAGCCATGCTGCCAGTGATGTTGCCGATATGATTTTATCTTTTTAATCAATAGATTTTTGCAATATGCTTATGATATAATTGATAATGTGAAAAAAAGTAGAAGAGCAGGTTGTTGAAAGGCGTAACAGGCGCGATTTTCATAACGGCGAAGATTCATTTTTATTAAACGTAATTTTAGTAGAAATCAGACCATTTCTGGTGTTGAAAAAGAAAAATCCGCAAGACTTGAAAATCGAAAATTAATAATTCAGAAGAAGAAAGATAAGTAGCTACTTTTTATTCTTATTTTTTTATTGTAGCTGTTATAATTATCTTATTTCAATTTATCGCGTCTGTAGATATTGAAGGTGAAAAACAGAAATCTATACCTAAGGAAAAAGTATATATCTGCTATTAATCAATACTACTATAAGCAGCCAATTGAAAGGATAAGGGCTAATCTAAAAAGATGACCTTGTAGCCTATCTCCAGAGAGTATCCTGAAGTTGATGATGTATTAAATATTAGCATGGTGTCACTTACCAAGTATAAATTTAAGATAAAATTTCGCCATCCGGTAGCGTCTTGGACGTCTAATAATAAAACTTTATATGTAGATAAAATGGTGTATCATTCAGTGATAATTATTATTCTAGTCCTAGATTATCAGTTATTGATGAAAGTAATATACGGACGCATTCTGGAAAATCTATTGCAAGTAGTAGTTTTATAGGGTTTTGTTGGAAGAATAGTTTTCAGAAGCTGATAGTCGAGTATATATATAGAAAAATAGTGATTCCTCCCGCATCATTGCGTCAGATTCAAATTTCTTTGTCAAAGATGTCCATACCCAATAAAATTACTAACGACTGCCTCTCCGGAAGGACAAATAGCCAATCTAGATAGTGCTATTAAATATTTTTCTAATAATAAAAATAAATCCAAAATATTTAGATTTAAGAGTTGAGGGTAAAGGTACTATAAATTAAAAATAATATATGTTCGCTTTTTGTTCGGTTGATTTAGGAGATTGAATATAGAGAAAAGAGATATAAAACTCTAAATTATATAATTTAAAAATAAAAAGTCAAATTGTCAAATTTTAGGTAAGGAAGAGCGTAAAATTATAAAATAAAAATAGGTTTTTGGCGCCTGATGGAATATATCTCAAGATTAAGTTAATCAAAATGATTATTTCTATGTTTGGAGATACTAAAATAAAAAGTGGCTGATAGATATTTTAGCTAGTAATAATCGCCCTATTTTTATAAATAAAAAAATAAGCTTTTTAGTAAAGGTGTTGCATGTGCTAAGGTAGAAAACTATTTATTTTAGTAAAAACTTATTCAACACGATATAATTATTTTTAAGACGTAAAAGATATATTGTGCGACCCTTGATTTATATTTTTCTTTTGATACAATGTGTGTATAAAAAATATAATTATGAAAGGATAAAAAATATGAACAAAAATCAATTAAATGAAGACAATATTATTTCATGCCTTGCCCGTTTATCAGTTAAGACTCAAGAATCTCCAAAAACTGGTAATATATACGACTATAACTCTACATTTAAAAATGGCCTTGAAATCCGCTACTTCTTAGATCCTAAAGATAAATTTGGTCTACAAGACGCAATTTCTAGAATTTCTCAAAAGCGATAAAAATGGAATCAATTCTAAACGAGGAAAATAGCAATATGTAGGGTCGATCTATTTTCCAGCTATAAACAAAAAGCGAACAAAACTATAATAATTAAACAAAAAGGATTAATATGACTACTTCAATTTTTCCAGCTGATACAGCTACTAAGCTTATCGAAAGTCTATCTGGCGTAGTGGTGCAAATATGCCTATCATTATCGCTCTTCTCGGTTTCACTCTAGGAATCGGTTTAGCTTTCGCTTGCTTCGAAAAATTCTCGAAAGTAAAAGCCTAGTTACAAGTCCTGAGTAAGACTCTAAACTGCTCAATTTAATAAATTTTTAAAAAGGAAATTATATGCATTATACTACTGTAGATTCAATGGTTGTTCTAAACGCTCTTCTTTCTTTGATTAAAGAGTTTTTCTCTTCATGCTTCCAGTGATCGGTCTTTTGGCTGGTGTTTGGCTAGTTTGGCGAATGCTTACGTCTGTTTTATTTAGAAATTGGAGATTTTTAGATATGAATCCTATCCGTGTTTGGTCTCCACTCCATGAACCTATTTACTTCGATCATGTAACTTGGTTGGCTCTTGCTATCGTTTTTGTTGTATCTCTAGTTATTATAATTAAGATCGGTGAAAAGGCGCTGATATGAATAAAAATAATAATGGTATTTTTATTTTTTAGCTGTTCTGATCTCCATTTTTCAGCGCCTTTTTCCGCTTTTTGCTAATTCTAATAATCATATTGAAGGTAAAACCTAATCAATATGGTGTTGTTCCGTATAATGATAAAATGATCATTAGAGCTAGAGATATATACTCTAATGACTATTCTAATCCTGAATATATAAAAGCCCAAAAAGAGGCTGGTTTTGCTAATTATGACAGTAAATTTGATGCCAAAAACATTTAGGCGGTATTTTATGCTCAGATATGCCAAATGCTAATTATTCAGAAAATACTAAAAATCTTGCTAAGAAAAGCTTGTGAATCTTGGCAGTCTCAAAAGAATAATGTTTTAACATATCATCGATATAATACTGAGTACATACTATTCTTATTTTTGACTTTATTTTTATACTGGCAAAAAGACATTAAGCTAAAATATGCTAAAACTTCTACTTCATCTAATTTTGAATATAATGGCTTTTTGCTGATTTAACTGAATCTGATTACAATGATTTTTACGTTGTTTCTGGTCGTATTGCTCAACCTTATTATGAATGTGCTAATAAGCTTAAAAGTTGGATCATGTTCTGCTGAATTTATCGATGTTGATATATCTATCAATAATCTTTTCTCCCAGAACAATATCCGTATGAAAAACCTTTTTGATAATTATAAGTTCATTTTCAGTGAGAGCTTACGATTCTTATGTTATACCAGTATTTTTCAACCTTTTGGTGTAGAATATCCTGAAGATTATCCGCAAGAAGATAAAGTTCCTTCTGATAATGAAATTACTTCTGATTTTCGTGAAAAATATCATCCATATTACTGGTATGATCTTAAGGATAAACACATGGTAGGTAATATTCAACCTTACCTTGATTCTGGTAAAAATATGGATAGAAATTTAATTAATAACATAAAACCTGCTTTTTGAATTGTATGCTGAAGATAAACAAACAAAACTTTTTGAATATACTGGCTCTAATCTTGGTGATTATTTCGTTTATGATTTCGAAAAAACATGGTGTTTATTATGTCAAAACTTATGTTATTGATAATTTCCTTCTGTTTTTAAGCCTGAATTTTATCCAGAAGTAATTCAACCTATGTGGACGAAAGTTTTAGTCGATGGTGGTAGTTATGCTGTCATGACTGATCCTCGTAATCCCTCTGAATGTAAAGATGGACTATGTGATTTACCCTCATATGCCCAAAACTGTGTAGCTCGCCATGATAGTTTAGGGCCTGCTGTTATATGTGAATTTACTAAATTAAATAGTTTTATGAAAAAGTAAATTGGGCTTTCTTTGGTTTCCTGTAGATTTAATTTCTCGTTTGACTAATAATTTTTAGTAGTTTCAAACCTATATCTTGTTCTGTTCAATCTGGTGTTATAAATATTAACGCTTGTGTTATTCAGGACAAAACGCCCCCTCTTTACGCGTTCTTGACTATGGTAGCAAATGGATCTCTTCTTTTTGCTTTTTGTTCTGTTTCTTAAAAATCAATTATCCGGCTTTGTCTCGGGGACTGGAGGAGAATAATGAATTTTGATAAATTATCTATTTTAGCAATAACAACTCTAGTATCAACTGCTAATACTATTTTACATTTTTGTTTGGTTGGCTTCCTTCTATTCCTTCAATAGATGCTAATGTTCAAAACAGATTTTCTCCTTTTTCGACTATCCATTCACTTCTGGTGCTATGGGGTTTATCAGCTGGATTTTTGGCGGTTGGACAATTCTGTCGTTAGTCTTTATTTCTGCCCTATCTGTATATATTTTCCGTATATCTTATGATTCAATAATGCTTATTCTTACTAAAAATTCCTGTATTAGGAGCTAAGCGATGAGTAATACTCTAACTCCATATCTATACAAAAGTTTTTCGCTTTCATGGTGGAGTTTTGCTCGATGACATTAAAAATGCTCGCGATAAAGATTATTTTCGCCCTCATGGTGTTTCAGTCTTTGTTGGTCGACAAGGTTCAGGCAAAACTCTTTCAGCCGTTAAATTAGTCGATGATTTAATGAAGAGATATCCGAAAAGCAAAACTTGTTACTAATATAATTTTTTAATCGTGATTTAATTGATTATTCTGATCGAATAACTGAATTTCAAGATATTGACCAGCTTGCAAACTTGCTTGTTTCAACTAATAACGGAAAATATGGCGTTATCTATCTTATCGATGAAATACATACATATTTTTAACTCGCTTGAATCAAAAAATATTCCCCCTCATATCTTTACCGAAATCGCTCAACAGCGAAAACAGAAAAAGCTTATTATCGGCACATCTCAATTGTGGGATCGTATGGCAAAACCATTTCGCGAACAAGCTGAACTCGAAAATACGTTGTAATACTATTTTTGGTATTTTAACAACTCAAACAATTATTGACGCTTGGACGCTCGAAATGAATAATAAAACTGGACGATCAGAAGGTCAAATAGTTAAACGGGCTTGGTTTTTTTCAAGATAGAAGACTTCGAAGTCTGTACGATACCTATCAGAAAGTTGTGTTTAGTTCAGTTCAGATGGAGTTTGAAACCTCGAATAAGTTTCTTTATAAAGCAGTTAAAAAATAATCAAGCTTGCCCGTTGGAAGCCTTTGGCTCACGGGCAAGCGATAGGAGAATTTATGTTTAAAATAACAATCGAAAGAAGATATAAATTTAAATATACAATTTACCGCAATCGAAGGGAAATTATATCTTTCCACTCGAAAAACTCGCTCGAGATCAATTATTTCAGTTCAAGAAAGACTTCGAGCAACTCAATAAATCTCAAAACATATTCAATATATACCCTCTTATCCTTCGTTCTGGTGAATCTATGGTTGTATATACTTCCAGACGTCAAACTTTTGGAGACCCTCATGTCGAAGATTTCAAAGACCATTTTGAAATCAAACGCGAATTTAATGAAAAATTACTATTAAAGGTCGGCGGTTCTCGCTTGCGAGAACCCCTTGTCAAAAGACCACACTTAGGAGATAAAAAAATGTTTAATTCAATTTCAGAAAGAATTATTTCTAAAAAAACCAGAATTAAAAGTACAAGGAGATTTATTCATACGCTAAAGTTTATCCAAATTTCGTTAAAATTATTAAATACAAACGCTCGATAGTAGTTGATAACTTCGCAACTTCTTCAAATGGTCTTGCGAATGAAGAACAAGCTCATGAACAGGGACTGGCTCGAAAAATCAATCAATAGAACGAAAACCAAAATCTCGGATTACGTATTGTGTAATAACTTCTCACACTTTTGCTACTTTTCACATTCTCTCCTGAAAAAGTAAAAACCGCTACGACTTTGCCGAAATGTCTTCCTGATCCGTCAATGGCTTCAAACTGAACAGAAAAACCACGAATACAATCATAAGCAAAAATTCAAATACCTCATCGTTCCTGAACGCTACAAAAGACGGCACTTGGCATTTTCACGCTCTTCTCGAAAACTACCAAAACGCTTGTGCAGACTTTTACAGCTCAAAAACCCATTTATTACTGTTAGCGAAATTAAAACCGCAAAACAGCTTCGCTTATCGAAAATACCTCGTTAGATATACTCTAGGTCGTTCAGAAATCGCCCCAATTCGCGATAAAAACCAAAATGGCTAACTATATTAAAAATACATTACAAAAAGAACTCATCACTGAGACCAAACGCTAAACGCTTTTGGGCTTCTCGAAAATCTCGCCAAACCAGAGATCATCGAAAACCCTCGTTTCAACAAACACTAAAATACCGGAAAAATTCAAAACACAAACTCACGATTATCACGAAATCTTCGAAATCCCCACTGATTCCGATTATTTTCAATTTCTAAAAGTGACTTTTAAAGTCGATCTTCACTACCGCCGATTAGAAAAAATTTTTAAGTCTTTGAGTCAACTCTTAAAGGCTCGAGATCACCTTTAAATTTTTCGGGCTTATGCTAAAATAAAATTATGGAAATTATCATAATTGGCGTAATAGGCTTTTTCTTTATTATATTGTTTGTGCCTTTTTGGTTATGCTACTAATATCTAAAAAGAAATATCAGAAGAGCAGCCTAAATATAAAGTAATTCGAATTGTTCGGGAATCTTCACCTTTTCGTATTTTCGAGCCTGAAAAATAAAGCCTAAATATTCATATTTTTAGAAGACAAAATTTTTATGACTGAACGCGAAAAATATTTTTCCGAAAGCTTCAGTCTGTTTGTGGTATAGCCTTATTGTTTTTTTCGCAAGTTCGTATTTCTTCTTTATTAAATCATAAAGTTCGCGGGCAAAATTTTTCGCGGTGCTTTAAGCCACATTAATCAAAAATCTGTTGATTTTTGCTTTGTGATTCTCGAAATATTCGCCCTCTTATTGCGATTGAGCTTGATGATTCGACTCATAGCTTACCAGATCGACAAAAAGCGTGATTTTTGAAGTTGATGCTATCTTCGAAAAATGCTAAATTTCCTCTTCTCCATATTCAGAATATAAATATTGAAAATGCAGAACTTAAAAGTAAGATTTTTAGAGTTATTGTAAATTTTACATTTTAAAATAATAGCTCTTTTTATGTTATAATAAGTTATATTCTAAGATATAACTTATTATTTTATTACATATATTTGACAAAAAGTTCAAATATGATATATTGTGCGACTCATCTTGTATTTCTTTTTGTATATGTTAATATCTGGTTGTAAAATCAAATTTAATAATTATATATGAAAAAATATGAATAACAAATCTACTAAATCAAGACAATATCATCTCTGCCGTATCTCGTGTCTCTATCAGTCACAAGACTCAAGCTCCAAAAATCTGGTAGATATATCACGACTCTAACTCTACATTTTAAAAACGGTCTTGAAATCGATTTCTTTGTAGATCAAAGATAAATTTGGTCTGCAAGACGCTATCTCAAAAATCTCTCAATCTGAACAAATGGAATCAATTCTAAACGAGGGCTAACTCTTATGTGAAAGATAGATAGCTATGTCCAACTATCGCAAACAAAAAAAGCGAACAAAAAAATATTAACTAATAAAGGAGATCCAATGCTTGGTAGTTTCTATTGCTAATTTGGAATTTAATACTAAGCTTCTCTGGTAATTCTGATTAGAGGTTTTTCTATAATGACAAAACTATTTCAAGCAATTTGCGTGGAACTACTTCTGATTTGATAAAATATCCGTCAGCCATATCAAGAAACTCTTTCGCGCTCTTTTTGGCGTGTGTTGAAAAATTAGTCATGAAGATTACTTTAGCATCTTTTGATATAGAACTGCCATTTTTAAGTTCTTGTATTATTTTCTCCACCCCGCTTCTCTGGTAGCATTATATCGACTAATATTAAATCATATTTTTTTATTATTTAGCATTACTAGTCCATCATTACCGTCAACGGCCCAGTCAACTGAATATCCGGCTATTTTTAGACTGCGAACATACATTTCTCCAATAAATTTCTCGTCTTCTATTACTAAAATATTATCGATCATTAAAATACCTTTCCGTGATTTTTTTAATTTGAACTTGTGGTATTTTTATTCTGTTGAACGTCTGATAGCTTAGAGTAGATTGGTAGAGAGACTGTAAAAGTGGACCCTTTACCTTCCGTGCTTTTTAACTGATATTTTTCCACTAAGCATTTCAACTATTGCTTTTTGATACATAAAGACCAATACCGCTTCCAGCTACGGTTTCTCTGCTGCGATGACTTCTGTAGAATTTAGTAAAATAGGTTACCTATGACGTTTTCTGGTATTCCGATTCCGTAATCTTGAATATTAATATCTATAAAATTACCTGATTCTTCTGCCCAAACTTTAATTATACCACCATCATTGGAATATTTAATTGCATTATCTATAAGATTAATAAAGACTTCGCTTGCACCATAAATATCAGCATTAACAGTAGGAAGATTATGCAGTAAGCTAATATCTAGATGGCGATTTTTGTGCACTAGCTCTCATTGAAATGTCTTCATATATCTCTTCAAAAATTTCATTTATCGAGTGTTCTTCCGGTGAGAATTCCAAACGGTTTTTGATCGAATTTAGCTACGTCTAGAATATTATTAATATATCCATTTAGCCTATTTGAAGAGACAATCAGTCTGGTAATGAGATCTTTCTGTTCATTTGAAATCATAGAGGATAGTTCTGTGTTCAAAATGTCTACAAGTATCCACGAATGATTGTAATTGGACCTCGTAATTCATGTGCGGCAAAAGCGATAAAGTTGAGATCATTTTTCATCATGCCAGTAGGTAGAGGTTTTATCGATAAAAATAAATTACGACATCATCTTTTAAACTGTTTTTCGAAAAACAACAATATCGTATAGCTTTTTGATCGATAGGATTGTCTAAAAAGTATTAGAAACTCTCTCCCATATTTTGAAAATCACGAATTTTTGACTGCCGGCATTTTTTTCTATCCAGCTAAAGATTTCTTGTATTTTATCATCCCGTAGTTGGTTGAAGTCTGGCGCATATTTATTATGATATGTTATAGAATTATCTAGTCTTAAAACTGATATACCAACAGGAATATTAGAGATTATTTCTGGGGATACTGGTTGTTATCTCCTGTTAGTTTTGTGTTTTTCATAATCGCGAAAGTCTAGAGTATATATTAGTTTTAGAAACTTCGGAAAAGCCTGCATTACTGTAGTTTTTCTGGTTTTTGGAACAGGGTATGTTTCCGGGAGATATTTTATTGGATATTGAAAATATGACTTTCGATAGGTCTAGTTGCGGTTTTGATATTTTTCTAAAAACTATCGTTAATAATATCTGGAAAAAGTATAGTTATTATCGTAAAAATCCAGAATGTAGTTTTATCGAATCCATGAACTATACCAGCGAATATAATAGTAAATGCACAAAATAAAGATAATAAAATATATATTGATTGATTTCTTGAACAAAAATAATAATCACGTATTTTGTAAAGGGTCGTATTTCATAAAGATATTTTACTTTAATCACTTATAAAGCGCAAGCTTATTGCCAGGAAATTGATCCCTCCTGAGTTAGGTACAGCAACAATCCAAGTTTGACCTCTATTTAATTTGATTTGCTGTCCATTTTTGGCTTTTTAGGGTTAAGCTTTGCATTTTCGCTTGATTTTTTTCCCAGATGATTTCTTCTGCTCCACCATCTTTAAAAATAACTCCTGAGCCTGAGCCTATTGTTGAATAAAAAGTTATGGTATCCATCTGCGCCTCTATTCATATCTATTCGTAATGCTACGATATTTTTGGCTGTATTTGGCCTTTTTTTCGCGGTCTATATGCGATTGTCCAGCTTGACTTCGAGGATAACAATTACATTCAAGATTGTAAGCATAAGAAGTGTTGTAATAATGGCCACTGAGATTAATTTGAATCTGAGTTGTACTTACTGACTGTGGTTTTAACTCTCATCTTTATAGTTAAAACCTTGAAAAATTAGAGTTACTCCAACCTTTAGAGCTATTTAGATTAGAAAGGTTTGTGAAATTTCGTATAGACGTTGTGAGGGAGCATATCTGTCTCTTGATCTCCAGAAGCTTCCTGAATTAAAAATTGATCCATATCTCTGTGATTGCCATCTCTAATCCTTGCTAAAAGCATCTCCCTGAGCCACCGACATGAGCTACCGAAGCTTGGAATCCGCTCGCCCAGTCCAAATAATAACCACGAGGGCTACGAACTGGTCCAATTAATTCTGGCTGGTTTTGTTGGTATAGAGCTAAGAATCGAGTAATGCCTCCTTCTGCTACGGCTTCAAAAACAATTTCTGCTTGATTTAATCCTGATTGAGGGCGGGCTGGAAGTGAGTTTTCTATCATTACGCCAATCACGGGTTTATTAACTCTTCAGCAGACCCTACTTGAACCCCGAGAGAGATGCATAGAATTTTTTTCTGGCTTTGACACTTCTTTTTGTAATTTTTGTTGGAGTGGGTTTAGGTTTTTCGGTGATTCTTTCTTTGGGAATTAGTATAAAGGAGATGATCATAGCGATAGTTGACAGAACGGCTACGATAATGATCAGAATAAGTATAATTCTTTGTTTTTGAAAGATTTTTTAAACCAATTTACAGCTTTTTTTCATACTTTGATTATAGTGTTTATGTTTTAAAAAGTCAGTATGGGCTTTACGAAACTACACTAGTTATGGCAGCTTGAGCGGTTTTGGTTTGATTCCACGTCTGCCATACTGCGATGCGAGCTGGGATTTCTCCGCTCCAAATTCTGATTGGCGAAATTTTTTTCCGCGGGAAATTTTGGGCAGCTGATGGGTTTGAAAATACTTCTCCGCTTTTTGCGACTATTAAACTTTTCGGCGTGAAAAGTTATAATTTCGGCTGGATAAGTAAGTGTGAATTTGTGTAAGTTATCAACTAAGTTTGAAAGTTGCATTGAGAAAGTTAAAATTTTTGGGTAAAAAATAGTGCTGAAGATCTTTTGAAGTTGCGCAAAGCTGGCAATTATGGTGAGATTATATTTTTCGAGAAGCCTGCTAGAAGAATTTATCAAAATATCCACAGCATCGCGGGCTATAACTACTGGTTTTTCGGTCTGGAGGAGGAATTTTTCAAACAGAATGGCGGTTTCAGAGTTTTTATTAGTATCGCCAATAAACAGAATTGTGTCAGCCCAATCTTCGCCTGCTCTGAAATCATCCCAAGCTTCATTTGAAAAACCTCCAGAAGAATTACTTGGCGCAAAAATAAATCTATTGTTTTTCGATTTTAAGTATTTTTCGTAGACCATCTGGCGCGAGTACGCGAACCTGTCCAGCACCTGCTCTTAGGGCAGTTTCGTATGCTAAAGCCAGCGACCGAAACTGCCCCGCCCCACCGCCAATAATTAGTAATTTTTCCGGCAAAAGCTTTTTGCTCTGGTTTGCTCCATTCGATTTCTGAAAAAGTAATTTGTCCGATTGAACATGCCAAAAATCAAAACATCTTTAAGCTCCAGCGAAATTGGACAATGATCGCTCCCTCATAATTTCGTTGTGAATTTTCGGCTTTATTTTTCTGAATTTTAATGATTTTGAAACAACAAAATAGTCAATCCGCCAGCCAACATTTCGTTCGCGAGATTTTTGCAAAATGACTCCACCAAGTGTAGATTTCGGCTCTTTCTGGGTTTTGATTTCGAAAAAAATATCAAATAAATCGGCTTTTTAAGAAATTAGAAAATCCAAGTCGTTCTTCATCTGTGAAACCGTGTTTTTCCACGATTAGCTTTTGGGTTTGAAAGGTCAATTTCCTCGTGTGCAACATTTAAGTCACCACAAAAAGATAACCGAACTTGGCTTTAAAAATATCTTGTGGATTTTTCTTCAATAATTTCTAAATTTTCTGCAAAAATCTTCTTTTGAAAAATCGCCATTTTCTAGAGCCTTTCGAAAAAGCCAAAAAGGCTGCATCCCAATTTTCTCGCAATTTTCAAGCGGCCCTAAATCATTTTTAGTGTTTGGAGTATAAACTGTAATTAGCCAAAAATTATTAAATTTTTGCAGCACAAATTCGCCCTTCAGTTGTGGCATCACCAAAATTATCGCTAAGTTCAAAATTTTTCTAAAATTTTTTGGAAAATTTCATAAAATTGCTTGCGGTTTTTGCTTTGACCAGATTGCTGTTCCACATAACCTTTTCGTTCGGCGTGAGAATAAAATTTAAAATATTCAGGATATTTTTTTGTCAAAGTTCTCTTTTCGAAATTTGCGTTTCATCAATTTTTAATCTCTTGAAAAACATGCGATATCGGGATTTTTTTAGGCTTAAAAATTCCCGCTAAATTCCCTTTTTCGACCGCACGAATTCCATTAATATTCCAAGAAAAAAATTTTCATTTAATACCTCTTTAACATTCTTGCATTTTCGCGTTCAGATTGGCGACGTTTTTAAAGTTTCACGCTTGTCGTATTGTTTTTTTACCTTTTTCCGAGCGCAATCACGATTTTTAATAAAGCGACCTTCGGCTAAAAATTTTTAACTGGTACAATCGTGAAAGCCTGCCTTCTTTTGGTCTCGAAAAATCCTCAATTTGTTTGCGAGTTGCGAGTAGTTTTTTTGGGCTGAAGTATCAATAGTATCGGCTTTCGAAATTCCCTCGCCCTGATTTTTTTGAGTGAAAAGCTTGCGTTATTGAGCCAAAGTTCTTCACCTCTTTCGCCCGTTTCGAAGAGTCGACAGCGCCCTTTTAAACTAACGCGACCATCACGCACCGCACGAACTTCAACTCCACGCAAGCTCATTCCAGCAACAAGCTCGTCGCCAAGTTCATAATCGAACCTCGCTCGACGATTAATAATATTTTTAGCAGAAGTTTTTGGCTTTTTCATCTTAAAAAAATTGTACCATTTTTAGTTGATGTTTTTCAATTGAGTATATCGAAAAACTTAATAAACTTTAAGTATGGTCAAAAATACGAGGAAATTACACTAAATATTAAGATTGAAGCTAATTAAGGCCGATTTCATGAAAAACGTTCCTGGATAAGAAGGTTTTATTAGTAGATTGATTGTAAAGACAACTGATTCTATGTTTAAAAAAAGTTATAAGATTATTTTTTTAGTTAATAATGGATATTTAGTCAATATTAAATTTATCAAATATCCCTTTTGCTAGTGCGTAAAGTTTAGGCGCTTTTTTTCGGCGATTGACTTCTGGTCATATTCAGCAATCTTAGTTTTTATGTCGGTCATAACGATATTTAGCTTTGATTTCTTATCTTTTTTGAGGTAGTCGTATCTCCTGATGTAATATTATTATAGTGTTAGTTGATAAGTGGATGGGTTTAGAATCTAAGATTGGTGATACTTTAATACCTTCTTCCGATGACGCATCTATATATTTTTGATTCCAGTATTAAACGAACAAAAATAATTTATGATACATACTATCATTTTTCCAATCTTATTAAAGCATTCCCTAATAAAATAAAAATTGTTTTTATTACGACTGAACGAGAGTCAACTGAAAGTGTATCTACAAAGTCGATAATTGAAAAACTAATGATTGAACACCCTAACAATCAAATAGAATTAATCCATTATCCATACAAAGAAGGAGTTATGGCTCATCAGTTAAATTTTTGCTATTTCTAGCATTAGAGCAACTGAAGGCAAAAAGTGATTCTCTATGGTTTGCAGTTTATAATGCAGACTCTGTATTGATGCTCATACTGTTAATTATGTTTACTCAACTTTACGTAATCAACCTTCAGACCAAGACTATTGTTTTCAGCAATATAGTTTCTTTGTACGCCCCTACACAAAAGAAGAAATCTGTCATTGGTTCAGCCTCTCTGGCAATGTCGGTGGTCTTTGATATTTGAGATTTTTCAGGTTTTTATTTAATGAGAAATTATTTGAAATAACTTCCAAATGGGGAGAAAACATATTACGCAATGCCATAGAGTTATTGTTTGAAAAATGAACTACGTTATAGGCCACGGCTATATATTTCAAATACTGTTTTAAAGAAAGTTGGAGATTTTCCAGAAAACACTATTAATGAAGATGCTTTTTCTTTGGGTTAAAAATTAAATTCAAAAATACCTATAAAAGCTATTCCTATACTTGAACGGGCAGATTTCGTCCCCTAATGTTAAAGTTTATATAAAAACAGCAGACAGTATGGTTCAACGGACCTTTGTATGCATTTCACTACTACAGCCTGTATAAAAATTCTGTTTAAGTCTGGTATGAAAAGATTCGTCTATTGATCCTATCATTTAAGCTATTTTTACATGCTGTCTACTGGATTTTAGCATCATTGGTTTTCTTTGATTCTATTGTTAACTAGTAACGGTACAAGGCGGTTTATATTTCTTGGTTATTAATAGCTATCTTTCATTTACCCGTATTCCATTTCTTTGTAAAAATGATTAGCAAAAACTGCTCACCTTCTGAAGCTATCTCTAATGCTTCAATTGTACATTGTTTAATTTTTTATTTCGTACATTGTATAGGTCCGATAAGAGGCTTTAATATTGAAAGCTACTGGACGCAATAATATGGATGATAAATATAAAACTGAAAGATTATAAATAACTATTCCAGTATTTAACCTCTTAAAACTTTAGAATAAATATCTCCAGACGAGTTTCCTCTATATATTTGTCATGTCTTAAAAATCTTGTTTCATTGCTACTATTTGAGCTCGTTCATAATCTGTTAAGTTAAGCATTCTTTTATGGAGTTGCTGACTCCCATTCACCATTAGTGGCTTCTTTTTCGTGAATATCCACTAACCAGATATCAAAAATTCCATTCGTTTCATTAAATAAAAACTGTTAACCCAAACCAGATACCATTCGGTCTAAATTCTTTCTCTATACCAAAATTTACCAAATCATGCATTTGTATTTTTGTATCAATGGAATTTTCGCTAGTTCTTCTATTAATTTTGCACGCTCATTAAAATCTGAATTTCCAAAAATTGAAATATCTACATCTCGAGCAACCATAGTTCTATACAAGTAGCTACCTTCAAAACGGACATCCCCTAAAATTTAGTTAAAAATTTTTCTATATTTGTTTTCCTTTAATACTTTATAAGCTTTCAATTTGTATATTTTTCCATATTTACCTTTTCTTGATGAACTACTTTACTTATATCACAATACCTGATAAGTTTAACCAAATTATTATAACACACTTCGACTAGCCGTTAAAATCAATTATAGTCTAAACTTTAGCACGCCAGTTAGCTTGCTATTTTTGAATCTAAAAATTTACTTGACTCTTCCACTCAAGAGAGTTATCATGTCACCATAAATAAATTTATGGAGGTATATCAAGATGGAAAAATTACGTCAAGCCAATAAAACGTATTACTGAAACCATGAAAGAACGCTATGATGCCAAAGAAAATGAATATCAAGCTAGTCTACGGAAAAGAACTCACCAAAAGCCGACCAACGTATAGCAGAACTAGACACCATCATTCAAAAGCTCTATTAAAAGCAACTCTTGGGTGATATTAGTGACGAAAGATTTTTCGAAAACTCAGCGAGGGTTTTTGAGGCAGAACAAGCGATTTTTAAAAACTCAAGTGATGGAAAAAAGCAGACCCAACTTTCTGAGGTGGTTAAATCGGCAGATAACATCGAAAGGTTTCTCCAAACGATTCGAAACTATACCACTATTGAACAACTAACTCCGCAAATCGTAAACGAGCTTGTCGATAAAATCGTCCTTCATCAACCGATTGGGCGAGGCAAGAAGCGTCAAGTAAAGATTGAGCTTCACTACCGTTTTATCGGGGAATCTCTAAAAAGCGAGCCCATCACGACTCGCTTTAAACTAAAATTAGTGGACTGCTCTAGGGAGGGTGGATATTATATCATATAGTAAAAAAATTATAAAATGACTAGTAATATTTCATCTGATTAAGCTGGTAGCATTTTTATAATCGATTGTTATGTTGTCGAATGACTTTGTCGAGATCATGATTGGTTACATACTCTATCAAGAGAATATTTGTTTTAAGATCTCCTAAAATTTATAAAAACGTCCGTTTGGGCGACTGAATATCATATTTGGTGCGACTTTATATTGCCTCTAGAACTTAAAATCCCCTTGCGATCAGATGTCGCCCGGCGGGTGTCCCGCCGAAATAATTATAGATACTCATTCAATAAAAAAGTAAGCTAATCACGATTAATGTTAAGCTGATTCTTTGCTATATATGGTACAATATATTTATGAATAAGGTAAACGTATTACTTACTGAGGCTAATGGCAATCTTTCAAGCAACAGAAAGATGATTATGGACGCCATAAAAGACTGCCGAAGAGTATGTATTTTCAAAGTTTAAAGTCGATTGGGATATCGATTTGCTAGTAACTAACCGCTTATACGATATCATTATTCCAGAAGATGGAGTCGTAGGGCGTACTAGGACTTCCGATTTTATTGAATTTGCCATCAATGAAGAAAAAGCAACCAAAAATCTGATTTCCGAAATGGTGGCGCATGAACTTTGCCACGCCGCTCGCTGGGGTAAAAATGATGAGTGGATTAACTCTTTGTTCGATGGCATGATTAGCGAGGGCATTGCAACTTATCTTGAAGCAGAGTTTGTTAAAGATCGAGAAGAAAAAACAGTCTTTATCAAAACAATTCTTGAACGAACAGATGATGAGAATGAAAAGATTCTTGAAAAGCTTTGCGACCAATTAGATTCCAATTATTACGATTACGATACTATATTCTTCAATGGCAACGATGAACTACCACGCTGGTCTGGGCTATTCACTTGGATATTATCTAGTCAAAAAGTATTTTCGAAAAAAACCGGTAAGAAAATTGAAGATGCATTTTGCCGATAAATACGCAGATTTCAAGATTGCTTTATAAATGAAAAAGCACGGATACGAAATCTGTGCTTTTTATTGAGCTTTTAATCCTTAGGCAAAGTAGTGCGGCATTCTCAGGCTATCTGGATCGATGCCGACCGAATATTGAATGACGGGATGCGTATAATGCGCCGAATCGAACCCAAAATTGATAGGCACAAGCCAAGGGGCTGAATACACGGACGATCTTAATATCCGATTTTTTATCAGACAAATCTACAGTTACAAGTTGCAGGTGTTCATTATAGAACAAATTGAGGTTCTTACCTCATGCTCTCCTGAATGTAGTCTTCGGATGTCGCGTTCTCCCAAAGCCAATTGAGTTTATCGGCGTTTTTCTTTGAAGTAGTAGACCTTTCCGTGATCTGCTGGCGTAGAAACACCGGACGGATCTATTGGTGCTATGTCTGGATAGCGGAGAGCTAACAGAAGATTATATTCTGCTTCTGTACAGACTTCAGAATCGTACTATCTACGGAAGCTTTATCAATCGTAGCCGCCGCTCCACTTACAAAACATGGGTATTCATCACCGACAATTACCGCCTCAAAGATTATTCCAAAAATCGCTTGGAATCTGAAGAACGATCAATTGACGATTCTGCTTCGCGAAGTGAGTAATGCGCTTCCTGACGTGAACCGGGAGAATCTTTTTCATCGACTCGATACGGAGACTCCTGAGAAAACCAGTTGCGCATAATAGCGTCACGTTCAATCAGTTCAACTACGGCTCGCCTCTTGGCTTCATTAAAGTCAAAATGAGCCGCAATGCCAGACGAATTACCATAGTAGATGCGGTTTTCGTCATCTTTCTGGCCGTAATAAATTAAATCTGACGGAATGTAGATCTCGGAGCCGTCATAATTAGTCCCCAAGGTCCAGTTAATGACGAGATCGTTCGTGAAGAACTTTACTCCGCACTTTTTGGCTTGTGCTTCCGTGAGCGGAAAAATATACTCTAGGATCGAGCCACTTACCCGGCACTTGGTTTTGCACAGCCTCGGAAATCCACTCGTACCTGACTAGATTGGTAGCGTTCATATCCCTCAATAGTCGCCTTTGAAAACGGCGTCCGCATATGATGGACTAGTCGCTCCGGCATATTGAATGTTGCCATTTTCATCTAGATAAGTAGTTGTAGCTCCAAAGAATGAACCATCACTATCAAATACGCGTGTCCATACGTCTTTAACTGGATGATCTGTACCAATACGCTTCTCAACGAAACGAATCTTATTAAACTGCTCTGTTTCGAAGTCTGCTTGGTAACCTACCGGAATTGCAAGTATAGGCCAAATATTACCAAAGAGTTCGAGCTCTTGCTTTAATGGCTCGTCCTGAACGCCTCCCATCTCACAAGTGCCAAGGCCTTGCTCGGCACAATAGAGGCTAATGTTTTTCAGCGACATGACCTGCTTCGATCAGCGTCAAACGATATCCACGATTAGCGTATTTGTATGACTGACGCTCAAGATCTGCTGCAATGATGATTTGCACAGAAGAACCAAAGGGCATTTCTTCTGGTTAAAACAGTATTTCAACTGTTCAGTATCAACCTCGTTATTGAAGCAAATAAGACAATTTTGCTCAGCATCATACTCGTAGTAACCTGGCTCGAGCCCGTCTTGCGACCTCTCGATTAGTACATAAATCCTAAGCGGATAGAGTGCTCCGCCACTCGGCACTGAATGATCAGGAATCGAGTAGGCGAAGTGGCAAATACTACCGATTTGGCTAACTGTCATCTTCTTCTCCGAAAAAAAGAGCGACAAGAGCGTCGATTTTCCCTGATCGGGAATAGCGCCGAAGATGTGTCGCAATCAAACTGGATAACCTCACCAGACTTAACCGGCAACCTTTTACTCTTAGTGTGAGGCTTCGACCCTCGTCTTGAGTAAGATTCGAGTTAATAGCAGACGGGTAGTTACTGATACGATGAAAATGCATGAACTGATGCCTTGAATCAACGATAAGTTCCATATCCTCTAGTTCAACGAGAATTTCATCACTTCATCCTCTGGCAAGCCAGAAGACTCAATGATAGAGGAAACATTCGTATATCCGTTGCAAAAGCTCAAGATTTTTCCAAACTTCATCAGCCATATCGTGGCCGATGTCGATCTGTTCTTGCGGTGGAGGAATCTTATCCCTCCTTTATATGGAACCGCTGGAGCCACTAAGATTGGGATAAAATTGATATCCATATAAAACACCTTCCTTTCTAAAGACTAAAGTTTTTAAGGTCCCAGAGATAATTCTCAATTGTATTATAACATTTTTATAGAGTTTAAGAAGAGAGGCCCGGAATTTATATTCCGGGTTAGGGGAGAATGTTTGGCATGTGTGAGGCCAAACCTTCTTGCATATCTTATGTTTGGTGAGTGGTGGATTAATCTCCGCTGCCGCAGCCTCCGCCGCCGCCTCCGTTACAACCGGAACCGCCACCGCAAGAGCCGCCGCCACCGCCACAACCACCGCCGCAACCAGAGCCACATCTGGCTCCGCTGCAGTTACTGGCTGCAGCAACACTTACATCATAGGGTGTACGTTTGACATCAAGAAGTTTCTTCATGAGGGGTCACCGTCCTTTCTATAGAATAGATTTCTATTGACAATAAAACAGCTCATTGCGATCAAATGGATCCACACATGTACAATAAACTGAAATGTTTTTGTCACAATAGAAAATATATGGAAATGTTCAATGAACAAAACCATTAATTAGTATTATATCACAATTTAAAAAAATAGGCAATATTTATTCTGTGTTGAATGAGTATTTATAGTTATCTCTGGCGACCCTCCCGCACCGTGAGCCTATTATTGTTTATACTCCAGATGTACTCGGTAATAAAAATCGCCCTGCAGGGCGAATTGAATGAAAATCTTGAGTTGGTGCGGGTTAGGAGACTCTAACTCCCTGGCCTCTTCCATGGCAAGGAAGCGCTCTAACAACTGAGCTAAACCCGCATATATCCTAATTTTAGCAAAACAAAAATCTCTGTCAAGTCTATTTTTCTATTTCAAAAATCTTAAATTTAGATTTTTATGCCGTTTTTGAGTGTAATTTTTGTTTTTGGAACACTAAATTTTTGATGTAGATTTCTTGAACTGCTGGTTAGCCCTGCCTTCAATCGCCGGTTCACGAACAAAAATTTCTAGAAATTTTACCATTCTCATCGTTTTTCGACAACTAGTGGACCCTTCTTTGAGCTAGGCTTTTACAGAAACTCGGATTTTCATACTTTGATTATAGAATTTTTAAATGAAAAATATCAAATAATAATATTAGCGAAAATACAATTTTTATGTTAAAATATTGCCATGAGAGTAAAGATTGAAATTGATACAAAAACTTTTTATTCGCTTTTTGGCTAACTCTTCTTGGGCTTGCACTTGCTGGCTTGATGATTTGGCGAGCTAAAGACGCACTTGTTCTGCTGATTATTTCAGCTTTTTGGCCTTTAGCCTTAAACGGTCCAGTTACGCGAATAGCTAAAATTCTCCCTGGTTCGAGTAAAAATCGAGTCGGAGCAACAGCGGTTGCTTATCTAGCTATTGTGGTTGTTTTTGGGTTTGATAGTTTCTTTTCTGGGTCCAATGATTATTGATCAAACTGGAAAATTTATCTCACAAGTGCCTGATTTTTTCAAGGAAGTTACAGCTTCAAACTCTGGTGTTCGACTTTTTATTAAAGAAAATCATCTTGAAAACTTGGTTGAACAAGCTTCGAAATCGCTTTAATGACCTGGCCGACACCTATTCGAAAAAAATATCGGTAATATAATTTTTGGTAGTATTGCTTCTCTAGCTAATTTTTGGTCTCGCTGTTTCTTATTTTAACTATGGCTTTTCTTGATGCTTGTAGAAGGTCCAAGCTGGTTTGATAAACTATGGAAAATATATCCTGATAAGACACGTCAAAAACGCCATAAGCGAATCGCTTATCGTATGTATCGTGCTGTAGCAAACTATATAAATGGCCAACTTACAGTTTGCGCTATTTCAGGAACTCTCGCTGCAATTGATAGTAGCTATTATCGCATTGATTACTAATGCTCCGGTAATGAACTTAGCTATTCCTGTAGGTGTGATTCTGTTTATTTTCGGAATGATTCCCTATGTTTGGTGCCGCTCTTGGTGGGGTTCTTTTCGGCAATGATTTTTGGCATTTAATATTTGGTATGTCGGATTGATATTCGCTGTATATTTCTTGATTTATCAGCAGATTGAGAATAATGTAATTTCACCAATGATTCAGGCGCGTAGTAATCAACTTTCAGCTTTGATAATCATTGTGGCTATTACGGTAGGCATTTATGCGGCTGGCTTTACTCGGTGCGTTTTTATCGATTCCGACAGCGGCTTGTTTGAAAATTTTATTTGAGGAATTTTATCTTGCCCGCCGCAAAAAGAAACCAGAGGAAGATAAGAGACCATTGCTAAGTTTTTGAAGTCAATTTAACAATTGCTTTTAAAGAGATAGTTTAAAAGAGCATGTCGGATATGATGCTCTTTTAATTTGTTTTATATTCCCAGAATGTCTTTTTTTGGTGTGTCGTAAGATAATCCCGTCTTCAATTAATTCGTCGCGTAATTTATCGCTTTCTGACCAATTTTTATCAGCTCGAGCAGCATTTCTAGCGAGTATTTTCTGTTTGTTGTCTTCTGAAATATCTGGCGTTGAATTTAATAGGTCTAAACCTAACAATTCATCAATAAATTCTAGTAAATCTATGAAATTAAAAATAATCTAATTTTTCAGGAGAAGTTTTTAAGAATATCTGTAAATATCTCGTCAATCTTAGCTAAGGTTTGTGGTGTGTCTAGATTTTGATTGATTGTATCAAGAATTAAATTTTTAGCAGCTAAACTTGGTATTTTACCTTTTTGATTTGTGATTTGCCAGCGCATTGTGGCTACATTTTTCCAGTTTTTGAGACGGTTTTTAGCCGCTTGAAGGCTGTCGAAATTAAAATCACTTTCTGTTTGATAGTGGCTTTGCAACACAAGCATTTTAAAGTCTAAGGGTGAAAACCCTTTATCTTTTAATTCACTCAAAGTAAAACCATTACCGAGACTTTTGCTAATTTTTTGACCCTCGCTGTGAATGTGGTTAGCGTGTAGCCAGTAGTTAGCGAATTTTTACCGGTGTAACTTTTCACTTTGCGCAATTTCATCGGTGTGATGAACTGAATATGATCAATTCCTCCAGTATGAATGTCGATAGTGTCACCGAGAGTGTTAAGAGCGATCGCCGAACATTCTAGATGCCAACCAGGAAAACCCATCCCTATTGCGGTATTCCCATTCCATATCGCGCTTTTTGCTATTTTCATTAATAGACCATTTTCACAGAGCGAAAATCTGAAATATTTTTTTCTTTTCTGGGTTGAAGTTGACTCGCGCTCCCCGATTTTAAGCCTGCTAGGTCTAGTTTTGCAAAATCAGCATATCTAGAAACTTAGCGGTATTAAAATAAATACCGTCAGAAGTTTCATAAGTGTAGCCTTTTGCTGTTAGATTATTAATGATTTCTATCTGTTCTTGAATGAAATCGGTTGCTTTTAGCCAGATGATCTGAGGTCTTTAAGTTCAAGTCTACTAGTCCCTGCCTAAATTTATTGGTATAAAAATTTCGCTATCTCCCATGCCGTCTTGCCCTCTCGTCGCGCACCTTTTTCGAGCTTATCTTCGCCACTATCCTCATCAGAAACTAAATGACCAACATCAGTTATATTCATAGTTCGCTCTACATTATAGCCATTGGCTGTAGAACCCGAACTAAAATATCCCAATAAATAAAGCTGCCCAGTTTCCAATGTGTGGTTCAGGCATAAACGTTTGGCCCGCAAGTGTAAATTTTGACATTCTGCGGATCAATTGGCTGAAATGTTTCTATTTTTCGGTGTGGAGTGTTGTAGAATTTTTAACATGTTAGTAGTATTTTACTATAAATTTATTTTTCGACAAATCGATTAAAAATTTTACGCCAATTTTACTCTTTTTCTATTTTTATATTTAATTTTATAATTTGTTAAAATATTTTTAACGATGTAAAGTCCAAATCCGCTACCTTTTTCTTTATTTAGATCGAAATTTGTTTCGAAAAATTTTAGTATTTCTACTATCTTTAATTTTCTGATTTGAATTTTTCAATATAAAACCAGTTATTTTTGACGCCGATATTTATTTGACCGTTTTTGGTCGGAATGCTTTTACGGCATTGCTCACTAAATTTGAGAGAATGATTTCTAGCGCTGTTTCACCGATATAAATTTCTTCTTGCCTCAGCTGATTATCTATTGAAATATTTCTTTTGCTCGGCTAATAGTTTATAACTATCTAAAACCTTTTGCAATACTTTATTGATATTGATAAGCTTCTCGTCATTTTTTTAGACTTTTCGAATGAAGAGGTTGATAATATTTGAGCGATATTTTGAGTTAGTTGATCAACGATATCAAGACAATCTTCAATAGATTTCTCTTTGTTTTTATATTTGCCGATACCATACTTCATATTTTCGAGAATTATTTTAAGGCTCGCTAACGGAGTTTTTAACTCAGTGGGAAGCACCTCTAAAAACTCGCTTTTTCAGTTTTTCGAGTTTAGTAATTTCTTGATTTTTTTGATTTCTAGGCCATCAATTGATTCTAGAAGCGTTAAATATAAGTTATTTATTTGGCTTTTTAGAGCGCCAACTTCATTTGTGGAATTAACTTTTAATTTAGCATTTCGGTTAAGTTTCATCATTTGAGTAGTTGTAGTTTTGATTTCATTTATATTTTTGGTAATAATTTTTGGCGTAAATTAATGAAACAATAATCGAAAAAAAGAAAGAAAACAAAATTGAAATTGGCAAGAAATTGAAAAGTTAGCTCTTTTGCGTCTTTGCTCATATCTGTTGTAGATAAATTTAACCAGTATTTTTGTTCAGAGTCAGTTTGCACTTCTCTATCTTCAATAACTAAAGAGTTATTATTGCTGGTTAGATCCGCCTCAATCTGATCATCAATTTTGATCTCATTTAGATGGTCGCTATCTTTCACAAAAGCTTTAACTTTGCTACTTTTTAGAATATAACTCAAGTATCTGCTTGATGTTTTCGATATTTTTGCCGTGGATATTCTTAGTAATTTGGTCTGCTTTTTGAGCAATTTCTTGTTTGCGAGTTTCGAGATAAACTTTTGGGAAGATAAAATAAATTAACGCATGAATTAAAATTGCTAAAATACTTAGTGTAGAAAACGTATATAAAAACATTTTTAGGAAAAATTTTCAAATTTCTCATTTTTCTCCAATTTGTAGCCGACATTGCGGATGGTTTTAATGCAATCAAGCCCGAATTTTTGCGTAGATCTTTTATATAAACATCTATCACTCGGTCGAACGGTATATTTTCACTTTCCTTCCAGACATTTTCTAAAAATCTGACTTCTGGTTAAAGCTCTGTCTTCGTTAAGTAATAAGTATTTTTAAAACCTCAATTTCTTTTTACGCTGATTTCCGCTTCAGAGTTGTTTATTTTTGCGGAAAAATTACTAAAATTAATTTCTAGATCTTTATATCTGAAAAATTTCGAATTTTTTTCATAATTTTTTTGTAATTAGTGCGTCAATTCGAGCTTTTTAAAACTGGGAGTGAAAATGGTTTTTCGATATAACCATCCGCTAGATTCGAAAAGGCGGTGATTTTAAATTCTTCATCGCTAAAAGCAGTTAGAAATGAGAACTGGCAGATTGCTTTTTCTCTCTGATTTTTCGAAGGACGTCTAGACCGTTTATAAATGGAATTTGAATATCCAAAATCACCAGGTCGATTTTTATTTGATCCGAATTTAGATAAAGCCTCTCGCCCATCGCGCGTCTCGATTATTTCGTAGCCAAATTCAGATAAATATGCGCAAATTCCTTCTCGTATTGTTGCGTCGTCTTCAGTAATAAGTATTTTTCATTGTCACCTATTAGTATTATATCATTTTTACTGTATTGACTTCAAAGAAAAATATCAGCGCCATTATGGAGCTGATATTGTTTTCTTTTATTCTGCATCTGATAGTAAATCTTTAGGGTTTTTTTCTTTAGAATGCCAGATGAAGCAATATATAGCGAAATTGCGAGCACGATAGTCATGAATATAACTACCCAGACTAGCATATTTGGATTGATTGTCATATCAAGACTGCTGAGAGTTTTATTGAATCCATCCGCCTCGGCGCCACCGCCTAGACCTGTCGAAGCTGACTGTTTGGCAATTTGCTTTAGTAATATTTCCAGTAACGCTTTGTAGAATGTTGTTTCCAATGTGTTTTCCAGCGTAACTAGCCAAGAAATATGAACCGATTAAAGCCGGGATTGTTACGAAAGCTAACTCTACCGCAAACTGAGCTAAAAATTTGGCCTTTCGAAATTCCTATTGAAAGTAACACTGCGATTTCTTTTTTTGCGAGCATTGATCCATAAGAATAGTAGTAGTGAAACTATAATTCCAGCGAATAGCAATGACCCGATAAATAACTGGTTAGCTATAGAATAAACTCCTGAAATCGATTGTTGAAGCGCAGGATAGTTTGAAGAGCTTTTAATTAGACTGTATTCTTGCCAGTTTATGTCTAATTTTCCAAGATCTTTTATAACTTGGTCAAGGTTTTTATTTCCTTTAACGGAAAAAGTTGCATCTTGGTAAGTTGCCGTGTCTTCGGTGTTTCCATAAACCTTTGCTGCAGTGTGAATATCTGTAACTAAGGTATTTTCGTAAAGTTCTTGTGCAGCAGTAACGCCACCTTTGTTGTGCCCGTCAAAAAGGCCTTTTATTTCAACTTCTACCGTTTCGTTAGCGCCTTTTTCGTTATCTGCGTCAAATAAATTTGATTTTAGCTTAATTTTATCGCCAACTTTGAGATTGTTCTTTTTGGCTAAATCTTTGTGAATTAAAACCTTATTTTTGTCTTGGCTGGTTAAATGCTTACCTTCAACTAATTTATATGCGCCTGAAATAAATTTTAGTTTCCTTAGAAGAATCATTAACGCCAGTAAGCATGACGGCTCTTTTGAAATTTCTTAGCTCGTTCAGGCGATTGATCGGCTGCAGTTTCTGATGTTTCGATGATGTCATGGCCATCTAAATCGGCAACGCTATTAATTCTTTTTACGTAGCTTTCTATATTTTTCAGAATTGGCAATTTTTTTAATATCTTGGCCTTTTAACGTTTCCTCCGCCTCTTGGTGTGCCAGGATTAACTCGGCGGTTTATTTCCATTGAAAAGCTATTTGTGATATTGCTAAAAAGTTTTGGTTGAAGCTTTTATCGGTAGCTTCTTTAATAGACAAACTAATTAAACTTAAGGCCGACATTGTTAAGATGACTCAGCAAAATCACTAGTGATTTTAAGCCTTTTCTCGTTACGTATGCAAAAAGCATTTTTAACATTATTTTTACTCCTTTCTACCCGCGTTTACTGATTAATTTTTTTATTTTTTAAGTTCGAGCACGATATCAGCAGCGCGCAACTTCTTTTGCTGTGAGTTACAACAATCACGCATTTGTTCCTTTCTTTAGCTAGTTTTTGAGAATTTCGATAATTTCGCTAGCTGTATTTTTCGTCTAAATTTCCAGTCGGCTCATCCGCTCAGAATAACGGGTGCGCTTGAAACTAGTGCGCGAGCAATCACTCACCCCTTTGCTGCTGACCGCCTGAAAGTTTCATCACGTTTCGTTTAATTTGGTGTTCGCTAAGACCAAGTTCTAGTAAAATATCTTGCTGAGCTTGATTATTTACTAGGGCGGATATTTTTCGAGCGGTGAAAAGGTAATCGATGAGATTATAATTTTGAAAAACTAGCGAGATATTGTTTTTGCGATGGTTTGTGTAGCCGGTTTCTTGGATATTTTCTCTGTTAAAAAGTATCTTTTCCGCTGTCTGGCTCATCTAGGCCAGCTAACAATGAGAGCAATGTGGATTTTCCGGAGCCAGATTTACCAATAATTGCGTAGAACTTCCCTCTTCGAAACTTTCATTAACGTTTGCTAGAACTTTTTCTTTCGAATCTTTATAGCTATAATTTAAATTTTTAATCTCTAATATTTTTCATAATATTCTCCTAACTAATTTTTTTGATAAAATTTCCTTTGGTTTTTTAACTAAAATCATCGTTGATGCTATAATCACAGACAGAATAATTATTGTGATTAATATACCGTAACTTTGGGTGAAAAACTATTAAGCTGTCTAATCCAAAAAAATATTGTTTGTGAAAACTTGATGCTATAGATGAGGTTTCTTCGGCTTCACTGAGCCCTTTTGTGATTAAAGCTGAAAACTAAATTTCCAAGAATGAAAGAGCTGATTATCGTTGGTATTGAAATTAAAACTAGCTCTATAATAAATTGTAATATTATTTTGAAGCTTGCTTGCGCCAATTGAAAGCAAAATTCTATCTCGTAAATCCTCTCGCGCAACCAAAAGTATTAGAATTAAGCTAAGCACTACGCTTCCGCCAATTATTATCAAATAAGTCATTAAATTGATAATATTTTTAACTCCCAGCTATTGACTCTAAAGTATCTTTGAAAGCGGCATTATTTTTTCTCGATCTTATACTTAGACCAGTCAATATTGAGCTTTTTCAGTTTTTGCGATGGCTTTATCTAGCTGATCTGCTGTTTCGGTGTATAGAGTTACTTTACTTAAAAGGCCTTCACTTTTCTGGCAGATTAAGCGCTTTGCATAGTTGTTTTGAAATCTGAAAATATTGTATTTTTCGCTAAAAATCAGAAGATAGACCAGTGTATTTTTCTTGCTTTTTACCGCTAAAAATCCCCGCAATCTCAAATTTAGTTTTTGAGTTTCAGTTTTTCTGTCGCTTGTATTTATTAAACTTAGCTCAATCTTATCACCAATTTTTTAGATTATTTTTTGAGCAAAAAGCTTCGTGGACTAAAAGCTTTTCTCTATCGTTTTTGCTACTAGATGGCGACCTTGTTTTGAGTTTGAAATACGCCACTACTAAAGAGTGTATTTTTGGCAGTATTGTTAGTGCTGTGAATTACAACTGTATTTTTTTAAGTCTTCATCGAGATCATCGCGCCGGACTTGCTGGTCAGCGGATACAGCTTTAGCGTTTAGGGTTTAGCTAAGCCTTTCGTATTCAAGCAATGACTCTTTGATTTCTTTAATATTTCGAATATTCTCAACATCTTTATAGCTAAAGTAGCCCTGAGGATCTTTCTTGATTATCGAGAAAGATGAATTCGATGCTTTATATAGTGAATTTTCTAGATTACTACTAGAATTAACTACACTCAAACATGCGTATAAGCTTGAAAGCACTGCAGTAAGAATTAAAAAAACAATTGTAGTTCTTTTTCTTTCGTGCAACATAAAGCCAGTGACTTTTGTATGGTTCTCAATCTATCTCCTTTCACTTTAGTTTCATACCTAACTATATTTTTATGATAGTTTTATGAAGTGAATATGAAATTTGATAAATTTAGTTTAATTATTAAATATTTTATGGCAGCAATCTATTAGCTCTTTTTAGAATTTGATCGTAGCTTTTCGTAGACTCTGAAGCCAGCCGCATAGCTGTGCCCGCCGCCGCCAAAATAACCTGCTATATCGGCAGCAATTGGTGAATCTCGTTCGAACTTTTCCGGTTAATTTTTCCATCTGGATAAGTTTTGATTGCCACACACGCCTCAACGCCTTCAACGAGGCGCATTTCATCAATTACCAGTACGCTTGGATTATATTTGTCTGGAATATTTTTAATTTCCTCCCATGGAATAGCGAACCAGCGCTAACTTTACCGTCTAGAAAATATTCAATTCGGCGGATTAATCTCGCCTTATAGCCTAGAATCTCAGGGATTTTTGGCTAGCGTGCGCCTATCGGCTTCTAGCTTTAGCGGAACTTGCGCCAAGCTCAGTGAGTTTACCTGCCGCAAAAGAATGTTTTAGCTGAAGTGTTACTGGTAGACAACCCATGGGTGTCGCTAAACATAGCACTCTAAAAGATGTTGCGCGGCAGTTTTCGTTAATTAACCAATTATTATTGTTTGCGATTTCAAAAATCAGCTCGCCAGTTGAGCTAGCTTCGCTTAGAATAATTTCGTGTTCAAAAGATAGATCTGGTGTGGTGTCAGTGTGATGATCCAAAACCAAAACGGGTGATTTTTCTAGGAGGTTTTTTATATAATGGATTTTTCGATAACTTTTGAAAGTAGAATTGAACTACTTGTATCAACAATAATATATAGATCAGCCGGCCAAAGATTGTCCGATACTTTATCCCACCCAGAAAAATACCTTAAATATTTAGGTATTTCGACTGGGCAAAAAGTTGAACTTCTTATCTATATCGCTCAGGATTTCTTCTAACGCTAAAGCCGATCCGAGTGAGTCACCGTCTGGATTTTCTGCTTGAATTATGCAGATTTTTTGTGCTTGTTGAACTAGATCCTGAGCTACGTTATATTTTTGATTTTTAATCATAAACTTCGTCTGCCTTCCAGCGCATGAGCTAAGGTTATTTGGTCAGCATATTCTAGATCAATTCCGGCTGAATTCTCGTGCGAGGCGTGAAATTGTGAGCTGATCGCCATTTTTCACGCAAGAATCGTTGCAGATATAGCGCAGTACTTTTCACCTTCTACGCTAGCGTTTGTTGCAGATTATAACTTCTCGCACGTTATCTCGTTTGATTCTAGCAGCTAATTTGTTCAGGTGTAATTGTTCTGGACCAACACCATCAATCGGAGAAATTGCTCCACCCAAAACATGATAAGTGCCGTTAAACTGCTTAGTTTTTTCTAGGGCGATAATATCAAGGGGCTCTTCAACTACCGCTATGAGTTTTTTGTCACGTGCTTCATCTGAATAAAGTGGCGAAATCTCTTCGCCTTCAGAAATTAGGGCAAAAGTTTCTGGGCAATTTTTAACATTTTTATGCAAATTTAATAGACTCTCGGCAATTTTTTCGCAAATTATTGGATCGTTTTTCAATAAATAATAAGCATATCGCTCGGCTGTTCGCGAACCAACACCGGGTAATTTTCCGAGATTCTCAATTGTATCAGTTAGTGCTTCTGGTAAAACTTGTGACATTCTTTGCTCTAAAGATTAAAGTCCTAAGTTTCCTAGGCCACCCATTAAAGGTTGCATTTTTTCGGCTGCAACTTTTTGCGCTTCTTCTAGACCGTCGCGAATTGCAATTTGAACTCAATGTTCAAGCTCTTCTGTGTCGTCAAAATCGATCAGCTCTAGGGTTAAGCTTTTAACGTTTTTGACTTTTTAGCTCGCCTGTAAACTGAATTATAACTGCGCCTTCACCAGCTTCTACTTCGATAATTTCTTTCTTTAACTCTTTTTGCGCTTTTTGAAGTTCACGCACCATTTTCATCTGGTCTTTAATTCCTGCCATATTCCTCCTTAAAATAGTTTTTAGTCTTTCTCAATTTTATCAAAAGCTTACTTCTTTTTCAAGATGTAGAACCGATCTGAATCTATTGCGGTGCTTGAAATAATAATTTTTAATTTGGTAGTTTTTGATATTTCAATTTTATCGAATACGGCTTTTAGATAAAACAATCTCTTGACCTTGAATTTCCGAGAGTATTTTTGGCTGACTTTTGCTTTTTCTAAGATTTCAGGTTTTTCGGTTTGAGACACTAATAAATTGCGGTTTTTGCCTGTGTTCTCGAGTAGAAGCTTTTAAGTCTTGGTTGAAATTAGCTACGATATCTGGGCGAATAAAGATAATTTAGGCGAAAGTTATTCAAACTTGTTATCAATAAGCCTATTACAAAAATCGAAATTGGGATTAGTCCAGAAACTCTCGCGTAAGGGTTGTTAGGAAAGATAGTATACCAAGTTTGAATTAGAGCTTTGTAGACCCGTGACGGTTAGTAGCAATATCGGTGTGAAACAGGATTGTAGTTAAGTTTGGATTTATCAAACAGACTAGTAATAAAATAACAGACCAGATATTGACTAAATAGCTTTTTGGGGTGTGTTTAGCTGAAAATGTGAAAATACAATCCGATTGCGATCAGAAATTCCAACAGGCGGGGAGATGATTGGTGAAATTACTCCGCCAGTATTTTTGATGAAAACTAAATAGATTCGAAAACTAAAAGGTTGAAATTTCTCAAGAATATTTAGCAACTCTGAACTCCAAAAATAGACTTCAATATTGAAAAATCTTTGAAAAATGCTAGGATAGTGGTAATACTACTACAGCAAAAATAGTGTGACAACTGTTTTTTCTCTTTTCTAGATAATTCACGCATCAGGATAAATCTTAAGTGTGGATGCGCTAAAACAGTTAACGCTAGAGCTAAAACGACATAAATGCTTAATGGCGTGTAGAGGCTTAGAGCTAGAGTTAAACTAGCGATTATGAGAGATTTATTACTTCTAGTTTTAAGAAAAATCACTGCCTGCTAAGATTAGAATAATCGGATAAAAAGTATATAAAATTTCTGGCGTACCATTTTGGGCGAAAAAGAAAAATTGGCTTGAAGCAATAGCGATAATTGTAGCAAGTGTTGCCGTGCCACGTTCAAACCACGAATGCGCTAGTCTTATTATCGCAAAAAAACTGTTGCGATTGAAATTAAGATTAGGTAATTTAATGCTGAAATTTGATAAGCCTAACACTGAAATACTAGCTTTTTGTAAAATATGAAACGGAAAATCAAGAATTTGACTTGAAAAAAATATTTGATAGGTTTAAGTTGGCTGATTTGGTTGCGCTTGAAATTTTCATTTCTGCGTAGAGTCCAGTTGGTGCCACGAAAATTGTATAAAGAATTATCGCAATATAAGCTGCGAAAAGTATTCCGTAAGTTATCTGATAGCGAAATTTGTAAAACCAAAAATCGCTAATTTGTGCTTTTTCATACCTGGATATTTTTAGCATAAAAATAGCAAAAATACAAAAAATATTAAGAATGGCTGTTTTCGAATCTGGTGGTAAAATATCTTCTAAATATCGGTAAAGTTTTGCCCTTAGAACAAAATTCTATTTTAGATGCCAGTTGTTAGCGTCGCCAGAGATTAGTCCTTTTATTTCAAGCATCGTAATAGCTTGGTTAAAGTCACTAGTATTAAGGCTAGATTTTTGAGTAGTTCTTCTCATTCTGTGATGCCGCTCGCTAGAAGCTCTAGAATCTTATTTTCAGCCGAGTGTCGCCTTTTAGTAAAGAGATCTGTTTATTAGTTTGTTGTTTAGGGGAAAGAAAATCTATCAAATCTTGAACCTCTGTTAAAGGCTGGGCGCCTTGCTTGATTAGTTTATTACAGCCCGCAGATAGAGGTGAAGTAATATTTCCAGGGATGGCAAAAACCTCTTTTCCCTGATTAAGTGCGATGGCTTGCGGTAGAAAAGTGTGCCGCTACGAGCGGCGGCTTCGACCACTACTACAGCGATCAGCGAGACCTGAAACGATTCGATTTCTTTCGAGAAAACCGATACGGTAACGCCGGTATTCAGGCTCGTATTCACTTTAAAAATCGCTCCTGCCGGTTTTGAGGATTTTTCGCCCTAAGCCACGATGAGAAGTTGGATATAGCTTTATCAACACCATTAGCTAGTATAGCTAAAAGTTATTCCACCGGCTTCAATTGCGGCGTTATGCAATCCCGTCAATGCCAAGCGCCATACCACTCACTACAATTCCTCCGCGCGAGGCGACTTCATTTGCGATTTTTTCGCTATCTCTCTTCCGTATATTGTTGGTTTACGGGTTCCGACAATGGCCACAGTTGGAATGCGACTAGACGGTAATTCGCCCCTATAAAAAGCTTACTTTAGCGGATTTGATGATGTTGGAGTTCCTCGGTATATGGATGCTCAGCTGGAGATATTTGATTGATTTTTCATAAAAAGTATGTTAAAAGTATTGACTTAAATTAAAAATAGTGCTATTATAATAACAGTTGATAAAATATTTAGATTGTTTTGTCAAAAGAACATATTACCAAAATATTGTTATAGTGTATAATATTTTTACTATATTCATCCTTTTATCTCACCCTCCTTTTCTCGTAATAATATTATACATAGTAACCCCTTTGACCGGCGGACCCTTTGTTGATAGAGGTGGGTCTTTAGCTTCGGATATTTCGAGCCATAGAGTGGTGCGTCGAAGGGATAAAAGACCGTCTGAGCGATGCCCACCCGTGCTTAGGGCGGTCTTTTTATTTATGTTCTAATATAAGAATATTTTTTATAAATGTCAATGAACTTATGATTAGTTTTACTTTAAAATTTTACCATAAACTTTTTTAAAATTCAATAAAACAAAAACCATTCAATAAAATGGTCTTTTGTAAAAATAATTCCGCTTGGCTGGGATGGAGGATTCGAACCTGAATGCATGGATCCAAAACCATGTGCCTTACCACTTGGCGACATCCCAACACTCCACTATTTTATAGCAAAAACCCTATACGTTTTTCAAAGATTTTATAGAAAAAGCAAAAATTATTGAAAGTTTAGTGATTGTGTAGTTATAATTAACAGGAATTGTCTATATAAGGTTTAACCGAAAGAGGAATAAAATGGCTAAAACATAAAAAGTTGGCATGGAGCTGACCGTAGCGAGCACTTCGAGCGAAAATTGAAGATCGAAAACGCCGTGAAGCAAAAACGCCGCGCACGAATCGCCGCTGCTCTTGCTGTAAAAGTAAAAATCTAAGTAAGAAAAATCATCCTGTTGAACGGATGATTTTTGGTTTCAATAAATATTACTGAAAAATGTTTTAAAAAGCTGGCTATCTTAGTTTATCGCTTCTTTATGAATAAAAAGTCAAGTCTAGATAATAAATCAAACAATTGACTTATTTTGTAAAAATGTTTTTAATACATAGTAGTTTTTCCATTTAAATAGGAGGTGGCGAAAATGGAAGAAGTTTCATTTGAAAACGTTTAGATTTTGTTTTTCTTCATGAATTGAGCGAAGAAAACAAGCAGAAATAATTAATTTTATTTCTGATTATACTCATTTGGATGAACATCTCTAAATGTTACTCGAATGAGCTCAGGATAAGCTTATGCTTAGCACTTCTCCTTGATAGTCAGGGCAATTTTGTCTCTTGCTGCCGGACTAATGGTACCGGAGATGAATGATCTTGGTTTAATGATGGCTGAGGTTGGGACTATGATCACGGTGTATAGCTGGCGCAAGCAAAAGCTGTAGCTAGTTATTTGCTAGAGCAGCTTGATGCTTAGGGCTGAGCAAAAACCCAAACATTGATGGGACTTACGCTTTTATAAGCGAAAAAGTCTCGGATCTTGTGGTTGCGGCTGGATATCGCGGACTGCTCTGTTTCGCGGTAGAGTATCATGTTGCTGAATTCTTGCCTGCGAGTTTGTGACGGATCTCTGTCGCACAGTTTGTGAGTATCGGAAATAAGATTCGTTTAATGGACCTGAGCGAGAAGACCCAGGTTTATTAAGTGAAAGCGAGAAAAAGAGCTTGCTCTTGCGAGCTCATGAGCGGAAGTTCGAAAAAGAAATCGATGAAATTAAAGAAAAATTTCATTAATCTCCGATATTAATAAGATTAAAAATTTATAAGTCTGTTATTGAGGCTTATAAAGACAATCTGAACAATGATCTCTGGTGCTGTGATTTTGTGGTAACTAAAATTTTTAGTTAATTTACAGAATCACAGCACTAAAAATAGCTCCACAAAAAGTGGGGCTTTTAAAATTTCTTTTCAAAAACCGTCAATGATTTTTAGGAAATCTTGGATTTTTGATTTTAAGATATATTCATTTTGTCTATGCGCTCATGAAAAAAATCTCCAGGGCCAAAAACTACTCACATCTGCGCCAAGTCGCTCAACAAATTCGCCCTGATCGGTCGCCCGGGACTTACGGTAATGCTTGAACTCTAGTCCTGAGGCTTTTTAGGAGTGCTTTTACGGTTTTTGATTCACTAGAAACTAAAGCTTGCAGGAACTGGCGTAACGGCATATTTCAGGTAAAATCAAATTCTTCGGCCACTGTTTGCCAGAAAGAATCAAAGTTTTTCATCCATTTTCGGGAGTTGTTCTTGCGTCAATAATTATTTTTGCGCTGGCGTAGGTTTTGTTCAGGGCTGGTTGAATCACCGGCTACGATTGAAGTTGGAACAAGGCATGGCGCGCCAAGAATTTCGTTATTGAATTTATTTTTTGCTTGATTTGTGAATTTTTCAAGATTGTTCAAGAAATTATTTGCTTTAAAAAGGGCTGATTTTTGAAATTATCCTGAACACTTGCATGTCCAGAAATACCGTCGAAATCTAATTCGATAAAAATGATTACCGCGATGTCCAACTCGATTTGTAGCTAGATTAGTTGGTTCGCCAATTACGCCATGAGATCTCGTCATAATTGAAATTATTTTCTTTAAAACCACTGCAGAAATTAGCGCTACCAGAGCCATCGGTTTCTTCATTGGCTACTGCAACCAGCCAAATATCAAAGTTTAGCTGATTCTCTCGCCAGAAAGTTTATTTCCAGCAATAAATTCTGCGGCGACGGCAGCTTTCATATCACAAACGCCGAGTGCAGAGATTTTTCACTATCTTCTTGAAGCTCCCATGGTGAATTTTGCCAGCCAGCTAAGTCGCCCGCCGAAACTGTATCAATGTGTCCAGTCAAAATAACAGCGCGCTTTGACTCAGTCCCTCGAAAAAGCCCTGCTGCAAAATGTTGGTTTGCCAAACCTCTCCACCCTGTTCTTTTAAAAATTGCGTAAAAATTTTAACAACTGAAGTTCGTTGCCTGAAACGCTCGAATTTCGCTAATTTTTGTCAAGTCGATAATTTCTCTCATAAAAATATTATAAAAACATGCTCGCGAAAAACACAAAATTTTTAGTATAATAGAAAAATGAAACACATCCGTAATATCATTTTCGTAATTTTTATTCACCAATTTCTATCGCAATTTTTGTGCTGGCGGCAGGATTATTCTATCTTGGCGAGCTAAGGGATGCGTAGTTTATATCCGTCGTGATTTTAGTAAATTCAACTATCGGTTCGATTCAAGAGATTCGAGCTTATTTGACCCTTAAAAAAATCGAATTGCTTTCAGCGCCTCGAGCTCGAGTTTTTCGAAGTGGAAATATAGAAGAGGTTTTATTTAACGAATTGCAAGTTGGTGATAAAATTCAACTTAAAATCGGCGATGAGGTTCCAGCTGACGCAAAGATTTTGAGTGCGAACTCTTTCGAGATTGATGAAGCAATTTTGACTGGTGAATCTTTAGCGATTAAAAAAATTAAAAATAGTGAAATCTTGGCCGGCTCAATTGTTGTTTCGGGTGATGCTGTCGAGGAAGTCATTGCAGTTGGTGAGGATACAAAGTCTGGTCAAATGACTAAAAACTCAAGACTTATAAGCTAAATCTAACTCCGATCCAGCAAAATATCTCTAAACCAATTTCAGGGATGACTTATTTGCGATTTTTGGCGATTGCGGTTATTTGGCGCTATGCACCTTGGCAATTCACAGGTTGAAATTTTGAAAACAATTACTTCGGCCGCTATTGTTGTTGTTCCGGAAGGTCTACTTCTAGCTAGTTCGCTTCTCTTTGCTTATGGCTCGTTGCGGTTACTTCAAGCAAAAGTTCTTCCTCAAAGATTTCAGCTATAGAAGATATGGCATTGTTGCAAATTCTTGCGACAGATAAGACTGTACGCTGACTAGCCCTGAAATTATATTTTGAGGGTTTAGAAAACTGAGCGATGAGACAGATGAAACTTTACGAAAAAGTTTTAGTGGAATTAAATTCTCAAAAGTCAAGAAAAGAATGCGACTGCGCAGGCAATTTTGGCCGAGTTTGGGGGTAAAAAAACCGGACTGAAAGTTATTGATGCGATGGCTTTCTCGAGCGCTCGAAAGCTTTCTGGTATAACTGTCTCTGGTGATGATACTGAACGATCAGTTGTGTTTTGGTGCGCTGAATTTATTTTGAAAAATTGTGTAGATCAAAAATATCTCAGCAGATTTCTGAACGCTATAAATGCTTTAGCAGAAAAAGGGTTGCGAGTTTTGTTGTTGTGCAAAATTTCAAAAACTGGTAAGATTTCAGAACTTCTAAAAACTGAAAAGCTTTCAACTTTAGCGATTGTGACGTTAAAAACTCTCTTCACAAAAATGTATCTGAAACTGTTGATTTTCTTCAAAAGCGTGGTGTTTCGCTACGAGTGATTTCATGGCGATAATCCACGGACGGTTAGTTTTATTACTAGGAAGCTGGAATTCTAGACCCTGATAAATTTATTACCGGTGCAGAATTAGAACGAGATGTCTGATGAAGATTTTGAAAAAGCAGTAATGGAGAATACTATTTTTGCGCGTGTTTTACCAGAACAAAAGGAAAAATTATTTCGATTTTTCAAAAATAAACTATATACGGGAATGATTGGTGATGGCGTAAATGATGCCTTGCGATTAAAAAGCTGATCTTGGCATTTCGATGTCTCGATGCAGCCCAGCAACTCGTCGTGTGGCAGATTTTGGTTTTGATGGATAATTCGTTTACATCTTTACCGAGTGGAGTTAAGATTGGTGACCGAATTATGCTTGCGATTGAGATGATTGCAGTCTTATTCTTTCATAAGATTATTTTAGGCTAACAATTTTTATTCGTTTCTCTTTCGCTGAGCATAGATTATCCTTTCTTGCCGCGTCATAATGCTTATGAATTTTATTTTAGTGACTCTGCCGACAATTCTTACGACATTGTTTCCGCCAATTCCAGTCTGTGAAAATTAATCCGCAGAATTTTTTAGCGAGATACTTTGCGTAATATTGCCCCTCATCGCTGTTCTGTCTGGTTTTGCGGTTTTCGATGATTTACGTTGTAATGATTTCTGATCTTGAAAATCCTAGTTTGAATCAAATTCGGGGTTCTAGCGACTGTGGTGGTAATTGCAGCTTATTTTGGTGTTTTGTTACGATACTTGGTGAAAAATGCTTAGCTCTAAGTTAATCCGCAACACTATTTATAGACGAGTTTTATATATTCTAGTTACAGTTTTGTTTACGGGGCTGTATTTGGTAGTCGTTTTGTTACGTGATTTCTTTGAATTTAATTTTGCCTTCTATTGAAAAGATTTGGTTTGTTGTTAGTGTGGTTATGGTTGTTTCTATAGCTCAATTTGTTATGATGAAAAAGTTCAGCAAAAAGACTGATTCTATATTCATAGTAATACAATATAGATTGTATGTTTATCGTTCAAAATTCAGGCCTCACTAAAAAGTTGTTTTAAATTGTTCCTTATCGGTTTTTGGAAGTTTTTCATTGCGTACCGTTAAACTGCCGTTGAGATTCTCGACAAAGCTTCTGGGCGATAGATAAGCCTAAACCATAACCTTGACATTTTTCCATTACAGCTGCAGAAGTGTCGGCCTGATAGAATCGCTCAAACATTTTATCGAGATCATTTTGGCTGAGCTGTTCACTATAGTTGGTGACTACTATATAGCCATACGATTCGGCGCTTGATTTCTGGACAGTTATAGGCTGGCCAGAGATATTATATTTAGGTGCGTTATCAATCAATATAGTCGCTAGCTCATCTATTGCGTTTTTCATTGGCGTTAATAATAAAATCTTTAGTTTCGACTAATTTTATTGATTTTTGTTCAAATCGATTTACTCTTCGACGAACTACTCCTCATTTAGGTTTACTTTTTCAAGTTTTTAATTTTTCAATTTTTGATAACTTTAGAAGATTTTCTGTTAATGATGTTAAACTTTTTGCTTCCTCGAGGGTTGCTAGTCAGTATCTCGCACAATTCTTCTGGTTTAGCATTTTTATTTTTAGAGGCCAGTTCTGTTTCTAGCTGAATAGTGGCAAGTGGTGAGCGAATTTCATGGCTAGCATTACTAACAAATTCACTTTGGGTTGATGAGCTTTTTCGAGGCAGCGCTAAGGTTTTAGTGAGCTAAAAGTAGCTGCCCCAGCCTCCTAAAATTAAAATACTAAATATCAAGAATAGCTATTGATTCGAATATTTGTTTTTCTGCAGCAGGAGTTACGAGCTTCAATAATTCAGGTGAGAAAACTCTCGGTTTGCTAAATTTTGTGCAGCATCACCAGAGATTTCCATTCTACCAGATAAAATAGTAGTAAAGATTACTATATTAAAAATTAAAGATATACTAGTTAAAAATTAAAAATAAAACATTGTCAGCTTGAATTCGGCTGATCGGAAAATATTTTCGAAATTAATTTTCATTCTATTTTTATATCACACCACGGACAGTTTTGAATAATCTTTTATCGAACGGTTTGTCGATTTTTCTCGAAGATAGCATATAAACTTGATGTTGCTGGTAGGATATCTGCGTCAGAAATCCCACAGTGCTCTATTATTTGCTCTTTTTACGACACTGGTCGATTTTTGTTGCATTAGATATTCAAGGAGGAGAATCTTTATTAGTTAGCTCTATCGCTGAGTTAGATCTTTTACTGTGTGTATATGGTCGAGACAAATCGGCAACTTTTAAGTGTGTTTTCTGCTATAGTTTTAGGTCTGCGAGCAAGGCACGAACCCTAGCTAAAAAGTTCATCTAGCGCAAACGGTTTTAGTTAGGTAATCATCTGCTCCACTATCGAGTCCATGGGTTTTATCCTGAACCGAGCTAAGTGCAGTCAATAATAGAATTGGAGTTTTATTTTCTAAGTTTCGCAGTTTTTTCGTGAGAGTTATTCCGTCATAATCACCAGGAATCATTCTATCCAAGATGATAAGATCATAATCTATTGCGACGCCATTGCAAAGCTTCTGTTCCATCACGACAGATATCTACAGCGTATTTTTCGTTTTTCAAAGCTACGCTAAAGCTCGCGCAATTTTTCTTTCATCTTCGACAACTAGAATTCTCATAACTCTATTTTATCACGCAAATCTTAAAAATAACTGAAAATAAAATAAAAACCGCCCTTCACTAAGAGCGGTTAAGAATATTATATTAGGCTGTTTTCTTTTAGTAAGTAAATTTCTTTATTTGAACTCGTTTTCCGTAAGAGATCGTTCCAAATTGAAAAATTCTAACAGCTAACCAAATCGTAATTACTGAGAAAAAGGCCAAGCGAGATACCGATTATCACTCAATAGGCGTTAGTGTTCCTAAGGTATTTCTTGCTAATAAAGCAATTATGATGTTAGAAGGGAAAGCTCGTAATTTAACTACTAAGTTTGGCTTCGCTCGCAGGGAATGAACTTGATACAAAATGGCGTCATGGGCAAATAGTATTACTGCACTTCACATTGCTCCAGCTTCTGTGCTGTAGGCATTGCTGCACCTAGGGCTGCAATTAGCCCTGTAATCATTAGAAGCCAGTAATGAAAATAAGGTATTTGTTAAGATTGGCCAAAAGCTAAATTTTACATCCCGCAAATAATGAAAATATTTCATTTGCACCGAGAATCTTCCAATAATTATAACTGGAATAGCAATCACTATAACCTGAAACAAAAGCTAGCGATTAGCAGGGAAATTATCTTTCCTAGAATCATGGTTTTTGCTGACTGTGAGAATCATCCACATGCGGTTCTCTCTCTTCGGTGGTGTAGTCAACATTCTGCTGAGAACATCGCTACGATAAAAATAAAATACGGCAAAGTATGCCTGGAACAACCATTCTTTTATTCATTTATATTCTTTTCCATTTTATAGAACTTTCTGTTTCTGTTGAATAGGAATTATTAATAATCGAAATTTTATTTGGGTCAAGTAGATTCATTTTGAGGCATTTTAAGATCGCCCCTAAAACGGCTGTATATTTTCCTGAACTAAGTATTCCGTCATTTTTGCATATATGTTTCAATTTTGTCATCCTTTATATTTTTAGGGACTATAAATAGTATGCATCAATTTTAGTTTTCTTAACTTTTTCATGGGATAAAGCTTTTATCATCTGAGAGCTTTCCTCCAAAGCTTTTATAAAAGTGGTCTGGTATACTTTTGATTCGTCTGTGATTCGAAAAGTTAAATTTTTCTGGAGCTAGCTTCCCGTGATTACGCTTTGATTCTAGCCTTGAACGGTCCAAGTCCAAACATAGCAACATAAACGAGCGGAAAAGCTGCTGCAGCAATCCAGAAGGATGGTGAGCGTACGAAAAATTTCTGAATCTAATAACTGAACTTATATTATGCATTTTCTTTCTCATTTCTTCGTTTTGCTCACCGCAAATTTCTAGGAAGATTTCATTAGAGTTGAGTTTTTCGACGCTAAACTTGTGATTTTAATTTCTTAGCAAGCTTTGTAGTATCTCTTGAGAATCGGCTAGCGGCTCAAGTTCTGCGTAATTAGCTTTGCTTGTGATTATATTGAAATGCTGTTGGTAGCTTAGCTGATTCAATAATAATACGATTTTTCCATACTATCTCTACTCTATTAATTGTACCATAGGCTTCTTTTGCCATTCTTAGAAGTAGTGCGATCACGATTTTTCAACTTCTTCCATCTGATGAGTGACTATAATTATGGTTGCACCGCGTCTATTTTGTTCTTCGATAATTTCCATCAAAAGTTTCTGATTTACAGGGTCAGCCTTTGGTTGGCTCATCCAAAATCAATAGCTCTGGTTCACCAATTATAGTGATTCCGAGCTGAATTTTTGCTGTTGGCCCACCAGAAAGCTTTTTCGACTTTTGTGTTAGCATATCTTCTAGACCAACTCGCTTAAGAAAAATCCAATGACCATTTGCGCTTTCCCGCTGAAGCCTTTAGCTGTGCAAAAGTAAATCATAACATCGATGACTTTTTCTTTTTGATAAAGTCCACGCTCTTCTGGTAGGTAGCCACTATTGAGCTTCTGCGAGTCTTGCTGTTAATTAACAGTTCGCCTGAATCTGGTTGATAGATTCCAAAGCGCTCGGATTGGGTTGTTTTACCACTCCGTTCGAACCAAGAAAACAAAAATCTCTCTTTTTCACCTCGAAAAGAAAGTACCATCATAATTTTCTTTACCAAACGAAATTTCAAATCTTTAATTGTGATTGCGTTATCGTTCATATAAAATTATTATACTACTATATTTTAAGAGAATGATTTAAATTGATTTATTTATCTTTTATTAATTACACTAGTTAGATCTTGCTGAACATTTTGATAGTGATAAAATTATATGTAAAATAATCTCAAAAAGGAGAAATATGTAAAATTGGTTTTTGCTCGCCACGGTGAGTCTGAATGAAACAAAGTAACCTTTTCACTGGTTGGGCTTGATGTTGATTTGTCTGAAAAAGGAATACAACGAAGGATTGACGCTGGTAAATTGATCAAAAGAAGCTGTATCGAATTTGACCAAAGCTTATCATTTAGTATTGAAACGATGCGATCAAAACACAAACTTGGCTCTGAAGCTGCTGACCAACCTGTGGGTTCCAGTTGAAAAATCATGGCGCTTGAACGAACGTCACTAGGTGGTTTGATCTGTAGAAAATACAAGGCTGAAGCTGCTGAACAATTTTGGTGATGAGCAAGTTACATCTAGCGTCGTTCATACGGATGTATTGCCTCGGCAATGGACTGTGAGATGAGCACTCAGCCTACACTGACGTCGTTACGCTTCACTTGACGACCCAGTTATCCCAGATGCTGAAAACTTGAAAGTGACTTTGAACGTGCCCTTCCATTCTGGGAGACAAAATCGCTCCAGCACTTAAAGATGGCAAAAACGTGTCTGTGGTGAGCTCATGGTAACTCAATCGTGCCCTTGTAAAAGACATCAAACGTTTGTCGATGACGAAATCATGGACGTGGATCTAACTTCCCACCATTGTATCTGAATTTGACGAAAAATTGAACGCTAGTTTCTGAATACTACCTGTGGAAAATAAAAGATTTGTTCTGAAAGGAAAAATAGACGAAGAATTGCTCGTCTATTTTTAATAAATTATCATCGAATCGCTATAGGATAAGAAATGGTGGTTTGTTCGATTGCATGTCTGCGAGCTATTTCCAAGTATTCCATCCGGCAAAAAGCACCTTAGCATTAAGACGGTTGATTTTGGCATGAAAGTTAGTTATAGCCGTCAATGGTTTTAAATCATATCTGGATAAAATAAAACATCTGCCTCACCTCGAAGATTTCCTTCTTGATCACGCTCAATATTTGATGTTGCTGTTGAATCTCGCTGAATTTCCATCTAAATTTTTATCGAAAATTGCATTATGGGCGTACTGAGCGTGAGCTACGGTGAGTGCTGAGCGCAAAAACCTACCGCCTGATTTTGTTTCTTGAAATGATTTCTGTTGTCGCGGGAACTTGATATTCTTGATGCTTTTATTGTTCTAGATTATCAACTCGATAGGCATAAAGTTCCTAGCTGTGGAGTGTCAGATGCTTTTAACACCTTTTGCACGAGGTTTCAGATGTCGCGGTCATGTTCAAAGCTGGCGGTTGCGGCGACTGAGCCTTTTTCAGTCGGCAAAACAGTCGTGATAGCGCCCGATATCTGCGGAGTAGCATTTCGTCTCATGTATGGCGGAAGCGGAACAGTTCCAGATTTTCACATAAGTTGCGTAAATCTGTTTGGATTCAATAATCGCAATCTCACCACCTAACACTTCTTTTACGCGAACAGTTTTCGGCTAGAATTTTGATCGTTAACATATCGCCAGTTTTATTTTCCGCGATACATAACTTTATGCTTTGCGCCAGCTCGCCATCAAAACTATGCTGCTCTAACACTACTAATTGCGCTCTGCACCACTTTCTTTATGTTACGAAAAAGCCGAGCCTTGATTACTTTAGTATTGTTAAGATTAACAAATCCTCGTTGAAAAATTGCACATTACGGTAAAACTATCGTTTAATCCACCATTTTACGGTTGAGAGCTAAAAGTCGCGAGACTCCCTCGTTTTTGGTGGTGTGCGGCGATAAAGGATCTTCTGTAAATCAGTGAGTGTAACTCTTCGAGTTTCATTTCTATATTTTACTATGATCATCAATAAAGCAAAAATATAAAGAAAACCAGTCCTAAAGACTGATTTGAGTATTTTTACTTATCCCTCTATTGAGGGTATTCTAGCTTCTCTTTGAGCTTAAAATTTTGTGGACTTTCATATTCGACTATTTCGTCTCTACTGTCCCTTTTTCATTGATATTAGCTGCCTTATTTCAGAGCTGTAATCAGTTTATTGCTTTTGGTCAAACTTTCCTGAGCATATTTTAGACTAGTAGAATAAATTGATTATATTTTCAGACGTTTTCATCCAAGAAAACTTGATATATAATCTCATTTTCTTTTAGCCTTAATAGCTCTTTATCTAAGAATTCCTTGGTTGTCTCGATAAAATCAATAGATTCCTTGTGATCCGCTAATCAGCTTAATTCAATCATCTTTTCTATTGTGGCTTTTCATTTTATTTTCTCCTTTTGTTTATCTACTATTATAAAATTTTATATTATAAAGTCATTGAATCAAAATCGTGGACTCGCATAATCTCGCACGATTTTGACTCAATATAAATCATCAATTTTTAGAATGAAGCTTCGACTGCCGCCTGTTGCACTGCAGTGCTATCCTCGAGGTTAAGATTGTAACTTGATCACCAACTTTAATTTGAAATATGACTAGTAAGCAAAATTTTGTATTCATTACCACCTGCTTCGACATAGAATGATCCGCTCGATTGAAGTTTGAGTTCCATAACTGTTTTCGTGGAACTGGTCCAATTTGTTTATAGATAAATCCACCATCTTGTTGATAGTTAGCTTTCAAGATGTCGCCTCCACGAGCTTAGATTTTGAAGCGTAGTTAGCTGGGACTGGGTAGTTTTGCCGTCTGGCCCAATCATTGTTTGCCATCAAAACACCTCAATAATTTTACCCTGTGGACTTTCAATAATTAGGTCGGGCAATTACTGGAATTGTCTCTCCCGCTAATACTAATTAATAGTCCTTGGCTGTGGCAAGATTCATTTCACTTCTTTGAATCGCTTTTGCCGCTTTACTTGTTTTTCTGGTATTTCAGACATTTTTCTCGCAGTTTTCCTTTGTCTGTTTGATATTTGTTAA
>BNJU01001821.1_pt1 | contig 63808 bp, 69 predicted proteins | sample 8539281 | NCBI WGS metagenome assembly BNJU01 (sample SAMD00202456, study PRJDB9452) | human saliva metagenome | isolation source: human saliva | place: Japan
GCATTCCATGGAGCTCTTCAACCAGCATTTTGGTGAGTATATCAGAGCAAGTCGGAAGAACGCTAAAGCAATGGCAGAGGTGTTCTGAAGGAACAGCCATTCGTGCGATTTCAGGTGGTACTGATAACCATCTATTACTCCTCGATATTAAAGAAACTGATTAAACGGTAAAGAAGCGCAAGAATTACTCGACACTGTTGGAATTACAGTGAATAAAAATGCCATTCCATTTGATACATTACACACCTGTTAAAACAAGTGGAATTCGTGTCGGAACGGCTGCTATTACAACTCGTGGCTTTGATGAAGCCACTGCAGAAAGTAGCAGAGTTAATCCTTACAACATTAACAAAATCCTGAAAATGAAGAAGTATTAAATAGTGTCCGTCAAGAAGTGAAACAATTGACTGAAAACTTTCAAATTATACAGCGTAACGGGTAAATGTAAAGGTTTTGCTTTTCAGATTATGAAAAAATAATAAGTTTTCAAACTGAGACTAGATATTTACCTGATTTTTAGGTGAAAATAATAAAAGTGACACTCAATGTATTGGAAGGAGAATGACAAATGGGTAATTTTCACGTACTTGATCATCCGTTAATTCAACATAAATTAACAATGATTCGTCAAAAGATTGTGGAACAAAGGTTTTCCGCAGTTGTAAACGAAATTTCAATACTAATGGCTTATGAGGTTTCTGAGATCTGCCTCTTGAAGATGTGAGAAATCGAAACTCCACTCTGTTAAAACAACATTGAAAAACATTAGCTGGTCAAAAAGTTGCTATCATTCCGATTCTGCATGCAGGACTAGGAATGGTTGATGGAATCTCGAATTAATCCCAGCAGCCAAAAATTGGGCATGTTAGTATGTATCGTGACCATGACACATTGCAACCTCGTTGAGTATTTCGTGAGTTGCCTTCAGATATTTCTGAAAGACAGTTGTTTGTCGTTGATCCTATGTTAGCAATCTGGGATCTGCAGTAGCAGCATGACGCACTGTTGAAGCGTGGTGCACAACCAAGCTCGATTAAGTTTTGCTGTCTTGTAGCCGCTCCAGAAGGTGTAGAAGTTCTACGTAAAGCCCACCCAGATATCGACATCTACGCAGCAGCGTTAGATGAAAGATTAAATGAACATGGATACATTCTTCCAGGATTAGATGCTGGAGATCGTTTATTCGGAACCAATAATAAATTTATATAGTCAACGCTTATGCGATAGACTATTGCTACTCAAATCTGACAATAATCACGGGTACTGAGCGTAAGCCTCAAAGTATAGGGATTATTGTCAATTTTATGTTGGTGTAAAGGAGGGAAATAAGAAACATGGAAGCAACACCAAAAGTGGTTGAGATTTTGGATTGTCGTTTTCAGTTCCGATTTTGATTTCATGTGGGGTTAGTGTTTTACTAATCGCATTATTTTACAATTTTGCGTCAGGAAGGTTTCGATGAAGCCTGGTAAGTTGCAAAATGCTCTAGGAGCCCTTATGGACTTCTGAAGGGTATTGTAAATAGTGCAGTTGATGAGAAACAGCACAAACGTATTATTTATACATTTTCTCACTGTTTTCTTTGTACTAGTCGCTAATATGGTTGGGCTAATTATCTTATTCACTATGAAGATCACAGCTATTTTGCCAGCCCAACAGCTAGCCCGGTAGTATGTTTAGTCTTTTAGCGCTAATGACAACATTAATCGTACATTATTCTGGTGTACAGAAGATGGGACCCAAAGGATATATCTCAACATTCTTACTTAGGTCCGATGTCGATAATGCTCCCAATCAAATTGATTGAAGAGTTTACGAACACAATTACGCTGGCGTTCCGTCTCTACGGAAACATATTTATGCCGGCGAAGTGTTATTAGGATTGATCGTCATGTTCTCATCTGCAGCAGACTAATAACATATATTCTGCACTCCACTAGGGTAGTATGGCAGGATTTTCAGTGGTAATTGGAGCTATTCAAGCGTACGCTATTCTGTACGTTGACAATGGTTTACATCCACATAAAGTAATGAAACATTAATTTTTAAGAAATGAGGAATTTATAATGGCATGAATTAGCAGCAGCAATCGCAAGTGCAGGAGCAGCTTTGCAGCAGCATTTGGTAAACTCAAGCAGTTATCGTAAAACAATTGAATCAATGACACGCCAACCAGAAATGAGCAATGAATTACGTTCAACAATGTTCATCGGGGTAGCCTCAAATCGAAAAGCGATGCCAATCTTCGCCGTATTAATCGCTCTTATCCTTATGATTCGTTAAATAATCCAATAAAGTGGAATTATTGTCGTAAAGGAGGGTGAGATGTTTGAGTAATCGTTATCAGGTAATGTCAGTACTATTTTAGGCGATACTTTTAGCCGTATTAATTTTACATTTACGTTACTATTCTGGTGAAATTCTTTGCTTGAGATAAAGTGAATGCCATGTTAGAAGCGCGTCGTGAAAAATTGCTAAAGATTTAGATGAAGCCGCTGAGAAAAAGAAAAATCAGCTGAAGAAATTCAGGCAAAAATGCAACGAAATTATTCATAACGCAGAAGTAAAAAGGTAGCGAAATCTTAGATAACGCTCGTGAAGCAGCTTCAAAAACGCAAGATGAAATGATTAAAGAAGGTAAAGATGTGGTCTCTCGCATGAAAGCAGATGGGCAACGTGAAGTGGATTCAATGAAACAACGTGCCATCGCGCAAGTGCAAGATGATACTAGACCTATCGGTTCAACTTACTAGTCAAATTCTTGAAAAGAAGTGACAAAAGAGAAACATCAAGAAGTAATCGAAGCCTTCATTAAGGGGTTGAAAAATAATGGTTAAATATCACAAAGATATCGTTAAAGAAGCCAGCCATTTCTATGCAAAGGCAAATTCGAAAGGTCACTAGAGCAAGTGACGAATGAACTTCAAGCTATTTTAGCAGGGATTCAAAATACTTCGACATTCAGACAGATGATGCATCTAGAGCATGTCTCTTATGATAAAAAGTTATCTGTATTAGAATCTGCATTTGGACATTTATCAAAAGAAACACAGAGTATCTAGCAAAATTCCTGTCTGAAGATGGTTCGATGAATATTGTAGAAGCATTTGAAGCGTTCCTAGATATTTACAATGCCAAATTAGAGATTGTTTCTGCGATTCCTTAACGGATGATCAGATGGATCGTGCTGCAACTGCATTCCAAAAATAAAACTCATAAAGAATATGATTCTTGGGTGAATACCGTAGATCCTTCAGTGATTGGCGGCGTCTCAAATTAAGACAAAAAGAGTATTTATTAGATGGAACAATTGCAAACAAACTAAAAACAATTCAAAAGAGAAAATTAGCCAAACAGGATTAAAGAGGTGAGATGGCATAAATGGAAATGAGTAATTACAGCGAGAATTCGTGACTAAATCGCTTCTTTTGAAACAAAAGAACAAATTGAAGAAATCGGTGAGGCTTCTTCATTGGGGACGGAATTGCTCGTGTCATCGGTCTTACAAATGTAATGGCTGGAGAATTAGTAGAATTTGAAAACGGCGCCTACGGGATGGCTCAAAACTTAGAAAAAAACGATGTCGGTGTCATCATCTTCGGAGGATATGAAAATATCCATGAAGGAGAACCTGTGAAACGTACAGGACGTATCCTTGATGTTCCAGTAGGAGATGCATTGATTGGTCGTGTTGTGGATGCGTTAGGTCGTCCTATTGACGGTCTTGGTGCCATCGAGACAACAAAAAAACGTCCAGTAGAAAATGAAGCACCTGGCGTTATGCAACGTCAAAGTGTAAAACAATCATTACCTACAGGATTAAAAGTAGTCGATGCTTTAGTTCCAATCGGTAAAGGACAACGTGAGTTAATCATCGGTGACCGTAAAACTGGTAAAACAAGTATCGCTGTAGATACGAATTTTGAACCAAAAAGGCAAAGATACATTATGTATTTATGTCGCTATTGGTCAAAAAGAATCTACGGTTAAAGCTCTTGTGGAAACATTAAAACGCTACGGAGCAATGGAATATACAACGGTTGTATCAGCGAGTGCTTCTCAACCAGCACCAATGCTTTATATTGCACCATATGCAGGTACTGCAATGGGTGAAGAATGGATGTATCAAGGACGCGATGTTTTAATCGTGTACGATGATTTATCAAAACAAGCTGCGGCATATCGTGAAATTTCCCTATTACTTCGCCGTCCACCAGGTCGTGAAGCTTATCCAGGGGATGTATTCTACTTGCACTCACGTTTACTAGAACGTGCAGCGAAATTAAGTGATGAATTAGGAGCAGGGTCATTAACAGCCTACCAATCATCGAAACACAAGTTGGAGATATTTCTGCATATATCCCAACAAACGTAATCTCTATTACAGATGGACAAATCTTCTTAGAAAGTGACTTGTTCTATTCAGGGGTACGTCCTGGTTTATCTGCCGGATTATCTGTATCGCGTGTTGGGGGTTCTGCCCAAATTAAAGCGATGAAGAAAGTTTCTGGTACATTACGTATCGACTTAGCAAGTTACCGTGAGTTAGAAGCCTTCACACAATTTGGTTCTGACTTAGATGCGGCAACTCAACAAAAAATTAAATCGTGGTAAACGTACAGTTGAAGTCTTGAAACAAGATGTTCATCAACCATTACCAATCGAGTATCAGGTATCGATTTTATTTGCTTTAACACATGGTTTATTAGATGCGATTCCAATCGACCGTATTAAATCATTTGAAAAAGCGTTATATCAACATTTAGAAAGTGAACATAGAGATTTATTGAATGAAATCCGCGATCAACATGTGATTTCGGATGAAGAGAAATTCTACAAAGTGATTGAGAGTTTCAAACAAATTCATTTATTTGAACGTGTCAATAAGCGTAGAAAGGAGGTGACCTGAATGACGGCCTTCAAATGATTTAAAGAAGAGATTGTTTCAACAAAGAAAACAAGTCAAATCACTAGCGCCATGCAGATGGTCTCTGCAGCAAAATTAGCCAAATCAGAGCAAGCAGTGCGTCACTATCAAGACTACGCTCAAAAAATCCGTGAAGTTGTAACTCACTTACTATACGCAAATCACAATAAAGAAGAGGTTGTCGATGAAACGTCAGAGGATGGAGAAGTAGTTACTTCTTTTATCGACTATCACGACTTATTAATTGAACGTCCGGTTAAAAAGACTGGATACTTAGTGATTTCATCTGACCAAGGACTTGCTGGGAGTTACAACTCTTCCATTTTCCAATCAACAAGAGAAATGTTAGAGTTAGACCACCAATCTAAAGATGAATATGTCATCTTAACGATTGGGGATGCTGCAAGTCGCTTCTTCAAAAATGGGAGTAGATGTGCGTCTTGAAATTAACGACGTATCCGATATTCCAACCTTTGAAGAAGTAAGAAAAGATTGATGTCAAGTGCGGTCCAAATGTTCCGTGACGGCGAATTTGATGAGTTTTACGTTTGCTATAATCACCATGTAAACCGCGCTTTTATCAAACTACCGTGTTGAAAAAAATGTTACCCATTATCGACTTGGATGCTGAAGAAGCAAAAAGAGTACGAATTGGATTATATTTTTGAACCGAACAAAGGAAATTATTATGGATATCTTGCTTCCACAATATGCGGAATCGCTTATTTACGGAGCCATTATCGATGCAAATCTGCAGAACATGCATCTCTGTATGACTGCCATGAGAAGTGCAGATAATGCTAAAGATTTAATTAGTAACTTTAACACAAGATTTGAACCAGAGACGACAAGCGCAAATTACACAAGAAATTACAGAAATTGTCGGTGGAGCAGCTGCTCTGGAAGAACATTAGGATTTTTAGAAGGAGGAAAATGGATTGAGAACTGGAAAGATTTTACAAGTTGTAGGGCCAGTTGTAGACGTGGTATTTCCTTTAGAAGAAGGCGTTCCAGATATTCATAATGCATTACAAGTTGTGAAAAACAGCCAATGATGGCAGCGAAAAACTGTTACTTTGGAAACTGCTGCAGAATTAGGGGACGGTGCAGTTCGTCACGATCGCCATGGAATCTACAGATGGTTTTGCAACGTGGCATGAAAGTGGTGGACTTAGGACGCACAATTAGCGTTCCGGTGGGACCTGAAACATTAGGTCGTGTCTTCAACGTTCTTGGAGATACAATCGACTTGAAGAACCATTCCAGCAGATTTCACAAGACATGAAAATCCATAAACCAGCACCAAAATTTGAAGAATTAAACAGTCAATACGAAATTCTGCAAACAGGGATTAAAGTTATTGACCTTTTAGCACCATATCTTAAAAGGTGGTAAAATCGGTTTATTCGGTGGTGCCGGTGTAGGGAAAACAGTATTAATTCAAGAATTGATTCATAATATCGCTGAAGAACTTGGTGGTATTTCAGTATTTACAGGGGGTAGGGGAACGTACTCGTGAAGGGAACGACCTTTACCATGAAATGCAAGAGTCAGGTGTATCTGCTAAAACAGCGATGGTGTTTGGACAAATGAACGAACCACCAGGAGCTCGTATGCGTGTAGCACTTACAGGTTTAACAATTGCGGAATACTTCCGTGATATGGAAAAACAAGACGTGCTTTTATTCATCGATAACATTTATCGTTTCACGCAAGCAGGTTCAGAAGTGTCAGCGTTACTTGGACGTATGCCTTCTGCCGTAGGGTATCAACCAACACTTGCAACTGAAATGGGTCAATTACAAGAACGTATCAGTTCAACTAAAGACGGATCTATTACATCTATTCAAGCGATTTACGTGCCAGCCGATGACTATACTGACCCGGCTCCAGCAACAACATTCGCCCACTTAGATGCAACTACAAACTTAGAGCGTCGTTTAACAGAACAAGGGATTTATCCAGCGGTGGATCCACTTGCTTCAACTTCAAGTGCCCTAACTCCAGAAATTGTTGGGGAAGAACACTATGAAGTAGCGATGAAAGTACAACAAATGCTACAACGTTATCGTGAATTACAAGACATCATTGCCATCTTAGGGATTGATGAATTGTCAGATAGCGAAAAAGTCATTGTAAACCGTGCAAGAAGAATTCAATTCTTCTTATCACAAAACTTCCACGTTGCCGAAGCATTTACAGGCCAACCTGGTTCATACGTTCCAATTAAAGATACAGTTCGTGGATTTAAAGGAATTATCGATGGTTTATATGATGATATTCCAGAAGATATGTTCCGTAACGTAGGACCAATCGAAGACGTGATTAAAAAAGCTAAAGCAGCAGGGTTTTATGGAGGAAACTAAGATGGCTGAACATGAATTACTGGTCGTTGTCACAACACCAGAAGGAAAAGTGTATAACCATCGTTCCTATTCTGTGAGTGCCGATGCAGTCGATGGCGGAATCACCATACTACCGCATCATGCTCCAATCATGCTTCCTTTAAAAATCGGTGCACTTCGAGTGAAACGATTCTTAGAGGATTCACCAACTGATTATATTGCAATCGGTGGTGGAGTTATGGAAGTGCGGGATAATGTCGTAACGATTATTGCCAACGTGGCTGAGCGTGCAAGAGACATTGACGTAACTCGTGCAGAACAAGCCAAAGATAAAGCGGAAAAAGTACTTAGTGACGAATCTCGTTCGAAGAGTGATGTTGAACGTGCGAAGATCGCTTTAAGCAAGGCAATCAACCGTATTGGTGTTTCTAAACATAGAAGAAAATAAATAAGAGAGGATGCAACATCCTCTCTTTTATTGTTGTAACGAAAAACACTAGCAGAGAATTCTGCTAGTGTTTTTTGATTTTATAAGATTTCTTTGATGTATGTTTCGAGTTCTTCTTGAGTCAGAACACCGGCCGTTATTTTAACAATCTTTCCATCTTTATCGACAAAGATTAGGGTTGGAATTTCTGTAATCTCATGATATTTTTGGAAGCTTGAGTCAACGTCTGAATAATAGTTGAGGGAAAGAGAATGTTCCTTTAAGTATTTCTTTCCGTTCTCAATCGGTTCTTTCTGACTGATCATCGCTACACCAACAAATTCAACTTTGTCTGCATATTTTTCTTTTAATGTATTTAAAATTGGGAGTTCTTGTTGGCAATCTGGACACCAACTTGCCCAAGCGTAGTAGACTGTTGGTTTTTCCGTTAAAGTCTTTTTCTGTTAATTTCTTTCCGCTAGCGTCTTGGAATACGACGTTTGCATCTGCAGGCTTGCTGTTTGATGGTAATAAATAAAATGTCGCTAAGCCAACAACAAAAAGAGCTGCAAGAGCCAATAAAAGTTTTTCATAAAAATCCTCTTTCTATTTTTATTCGTGAATATCAAACACGTATTTGTGGCCTTGTGTAAGGCTATGGTAGAATCCTTTACCGTCATATAAGTGGAATACTTGTACACCAGCAATGTCTTCTTCGTTAGGGTAAACATCTTTTACGAATGGGTTATCTTTAAGAACTTCTTCAAGACGTTCACGACCAATTTCTTTAACAACACCTTCAATACGAATCACTTGGATTAAGTAATCTTCGCTCTTCATAGCAGTAATGGCAACTTTTTGGTTATTTTGTAGTTGTTTGTAGAAGTTTGTTTTTGGACTAGTCATAAAGAACACGCCTTTTTCGTTTGCAACACCAATATGGATATGACGTGCATGAGGTTGGTTGTTCTCATCAGCAGTCGCAATAACAGCTACATTCATTTCTTCTAAAATACGTAAAATTTCATTGACTTCCATGGTGATTTCTCCTAACTGTTTTCTTTTTATTTTATCACAGATTGTTTTATGAAAGAAGACTTGCGATTTCGTCTCGGATTTGTTCAGGTGTTGTAGTAGGGGCGAAACGTTTTAAAATCGTTCCATCTTTTGCTACGAGGAATTTTGTAAAGTTCCATTTAACTTTTTCGCCGAAAAGACCAGCCGTCTCCTTCTTTAATAAATCAAATAATGGATGAGTTTCAGGACCATTTACCTTAACCTTACCAAACATTGGGAAAGTCGTGTTGTAGGTTAATTGGCAGTGAGCGACTGCTTGTTCAGCTGTGAGTGGCTCTTGTCCTGCGAATTGGTTACAAGGGAAACCAAGAACTGTGAACCCTTTGTCCTTGAACTCCAAATAGAGTTTTTCTAATCCTTCAAATTGTGGAGCCAGTCCGCATCCACTGGCTGTATTTACAATTAGTAGTAACTGTCCTTTATAGTCTTCTAGAGTAGTTGCATCTCCACTTACTGTTGGGACTTTGATTTCATAAATTGACATTTATTTTCCTTCTTTCTTAAATAAGGCCGTAGTGTTTTAATCCGTTTATAATACCGTTATCTGTATTATCCGTTGTAATAAATTCTGCAATTTCCTTTAGAATTGGAAGAGCATTTCCCATTGCTACAGGGTGAGTTACTGCTTGAAGCATCTCGATATCGTTTGGACCGTCTCCGAATGCGTAAGTTTCAGCATCTTCTTGGTTTAAGTGCTCTAAGAAGCGTTTGATCCCTTCTGCTTTTGAATTTCCTTTTGAAATCACATCGACTGAGTACGGTGTGTTTCGTAGGAAATCAAGATTTGGAAATGCTACTTTATATTTTTCTTCAGCAGGTGGAAGAGAGATAAAGAGCATCATGTTAATTGGATTTTCTTTATAAAAATCTTCTTTCAATGCAGGAGGGTTAGTATGAATAAATCCATATGCATCTTTAGAACCTGCGGAGGATTCTACAAGATAAAATTCTTTGTCGTTATAGGCTGTTAACCCATACCCATCTTCTTTTACCATTTGATGGAATCTTTCTACCGTTTCAGTTGGAATTTCTGAAGAATAAACACGCTCTCCTTGATAAAGAACTACTTGACCATTCATAAAAATTCCTGAGTGGATATTGGCACTCTCCATAATATCGCGCGTCTCAGCAGGCGACCGTCCTGTTGCGATAAAGGGTTCATACCCATTGTTTTTTTAAGTGTTTGAATGGCTTCTAGCTGTATCAACATCCACTTTTGACTGCAGTTTAAAAAGTGTTCCATCCAAATCAAAAAAATACAAAACCTTTCATTCCGTCACTCCATTCGTTTAGTCTTATTTTTAGTATATCATGTTTTGAAGGATTTTAATTGTAGTTCGAATTAAATCCATTTCGCGTGAAAGAGTAGAATTATCTTAGTTTTTATGTTAAAAATTGAAAAGAATTTTTAGTTAAGGAGGAATCCTTTGTACAATTTGGTTTTATCACTGATGGTTGTGGTATGCGTATTGTTAATTATTGTTGTTGCAATGCAACCTTCAAAAACAAATGCTGCGAATTTAACAGGTGGAGCAGAACAATTATTCGGTAAACAAAAGGCACGTGGTTTTGAGGCATTCTTAATTCGCGTAACAGTTGTTTTAGGAACAATCTTCATGTTATTAGCATTTGCATTAGCATACATTTCATCAAAATAATAAATTTAAGTACAATTGTTCGGACATCCAACCAATTGTACTTTTTTATTTGTCAGATTAGAGGAGTAATATTATGGAAACACTATGGTTAAGAAAAGAAAGCAATACAAGAGCGGTGATTTTATTTCATGCTTATACAGGAACACCTGCGGATGTGAGAATGCTTGCGCAGTTTTTACATCGTCATGAGTATGCAGTCTATGTTCCAGTATTTTCTGGCCATGGAACTCCAGATGTGGAAGATATCTTGGCAAGTTCTCCTGAGGCTTGGTATGAAGATGCCAAACGTGCTGTCGACTTTGTTCGAGGAGAAGGATTTCACACAGTAGCTGCCTTCGGATTATCAATGGGCGGTATTATGGCGACAAAATTAGCAACAGAACATCTCGTTGAATATGCAGGGACTTTTTGTTCACCGGTATCTTATGGGAATCCTCAGTTGCCAGGACTGTTTCAAAGTTTTATGATGTATGCGAAGGCGTCTTATAGAACTGTAGGACGACCATTTGATGAAGCTGAAATGAAGGAAAAAGCACAAAAACAATTAGCACACATTCAATCATTTGCAAGAGATGTTGCTTCACATTTAGATGAAGTAACAGGAAGTTTTTATATTGCACAAAGGGGAACAAGATACACTTGTCGATCCAGAGTCTTCTCTTGAATTAAAAGAGGGCCTCATTAACTCACAAGTGGAGTTACATTGGTATGAAGAAGCAGGGCACGTGATTACGGTTAGTCCTGTTAGAAAGGAATTCCAAGAGACTGTTCTCTCTTTTCTAAATCAACAAGAATGGAGGTAAAGAAATGAGACAATCATTAGAAGAAATCTTAATGGCTTTCTTTATGGAACATGAATCCGAAAGTTTTTTTGTTCAAGAAATTAGTGAGCATTTCGGATTTACTGCTTCAAAGGACTTTAAGATTTTAGTGAAACAATTAGCTGACCTCGAAGATTCTGGAAAAATTGTATTAACACGACAAGGTAAATTTGGATTCAATCAAAAGAATCGTACGTTAGAAGGAACATTCCGATTAAACGATAAAGGATTTGGTTTTGTCACAGTTGAAGAAGGCAAACCAGATATTTTTATCCCAAGAACGGATGTCCATGGCGCTATGGATGGAGATACGGTTGCGATTCGTATCGTACAAGAAGAAAATTCTTATAACGATAAAGCCGCTAGCGGAACAATCGTGAAGATTATTGAACGCGCTGTGAAGCAAGTAGTGGGGATTTATACACGTTACCCATCGAAGATTATGATGCAAACAGGCTATTGTGGCGAAATTGCATTAAAAGATTCTAAATTAAAGAAAACGAAATGTTATGTGACTAGAAAGGGATTAAACCCAGTTGACGGAACCGTCGTGATTGCCGAAGTTGATAGTTATGAAACAGAGCGTCACGAACTCGTCTTGAAGGCGCATATCGTTAAAGAAATCGGCTATAAAGACGCTGTCGGCATGGATATTTTAATGATTTTACATCAATTAAAAATCCCAACAGTATTCCCAGACTCTGTTATAGAGGAAGCAAACCGTGTGAGTGAAACGATCTCACCGGAAGAAATCGAAGGGCGTGTTGAGTTACGCCCAGAATTAACCGTGACAATTGACGGAGCAGACGCAAAAGACTTAGATGATGCGGTCGCTCTAGTTAAACGCGAAGATGGAACCTTTGTCTTAACGGTATCCATCGCCGACGTTTCTTATTATGTAACGGAAAATTCTGAAATGGATAAGGAAGCATTTGAACGCGGAACGAGTGTGTATTTAACAGACCGTGTGGTTCCAATGTTACCTCAACGATTATCAAATGGAATCTGCTCGCTACATCCATATGAAGAACGATTAACGTTAACAGCACGCATGGAAATTGACCGTAGCGGAACGATTTACCAGCACGAGATTTTCCCAAGTGTGATTCAATCGAACGAGCGATTAACTTATGATGAAGTGAATGTATTATTCAATACGAATGAAGCTTCTGAAAAAATCACTCCAGAGATTGCAGAAATGCTTTGGAATATGAAGGAATTACATACGATTCTTGAGCATAGACGCATGGAACGTGGAGCGATTGACTTTGATACACAAGAAGCAAAAATTCTTGTGGATGAAAAAGGAGCGCCAACAGAAATCGTACTACGTGAACGTGGCGTAGCAGAGCGACTCATTGAGTCCTTTATGCTTGCGGCTAATGAAACCGTGGCGCGTCATTATGAACAATTGAAGGTGCCATTCATTTACCGTATTCATGAAAATCCAGATAGCGAAAAACTCCAACGTTTCTTAGAGTTTATTACCGCATTTGGAATTACGATTAAAGGGAAGAACGATTCGATTACACCGAAGAAATTACAAAAAGCCTTGAATGAGGTACGAGGCGAGCCGTATGAAGCAGTGGTATCGACAATGATGCTTCGTTCGATGAAACAAGCTAAATACGATATCACTCCAACGGGACACTATGGACTGGCAGCTGAAGACTATACGCACTTCACTTCGCCAATCCGTCGTTATCCAGACTTAATCGTTCACCGTATGATTCGTCATTACGGAAAACATCCAGGTCATTTATCGAAGAAAGAAGAAACGCTTCTGGAAGATAAGTTGCAACAAATTGCAGACCAATCGTCTCGTATGGAACGACTTGCAGTACAGGCAGAACGCGATGTGAATGCATTGAAGAAAGCTGAATACATGCAAGATAAGGTTGGAGAGGAATTCGATGGTATCGTAAGCTCAGTGACGAAATTCGGGATGTTTGTCGAGTTAGCAAATACCGTAGAAGGATTAATTCATATTTCTCACTTGAAACAAGACTACTTTAACTTTATTGAAAGCCACATGATTTTACTTGGCGAACGTACGGGAGTCAGTTACCGTATTGGGGACCGAGTTCGTGTGAAATGTGTGAAAGTAGATGTGGAAGCTAGAGAAGTCGATTTCCTACTCGTAGAAGACGCAAAATTGGCCAAAACTGAACGACCAAGAAAAGTAGAACGCTTTGATGATAAGTCTTCTAAGAAAGGCAAAAAATCAAAAGGACGCCAACGCTTTAAAAAAGCCATTAAAACGAAAAAGAAAAGACGCTAGGAGGTTCGTGAATGCCTAAAGGAACGAACGATAAAGTGCTCGCACAAAATCGAAAAGCGAATCATGACTATACGATTCTTGAAACGATTGAAGCTGGGATGGTTTTTAACTGGAACAGAAATCAAATCGGTTCGTCAAGCGCGTATTAATTTAAAAGATGGATATGTAAGCTTAAAGCAAGGAGAAGCTTTTCTTGTAGGAGTTCATATTAGTCCGTTTGAACAAGGGACGCTTTTCAATCATGACCCATTAAGAACGAGAAAATTATTGCTTCATAAAAAGCAAATAAACTATTTGTTGGAGCAAGTAAAGCAAGCCGGAAATACAGATAGTGCCGCTGAAGGTCTATATTAAAAATGGCGTTGCAAAGTTGTTAATCGGAGTTGCGAAAGGAAAGAAAAATTACGATAAACGTGATGCCTTAAAGCAAAAGGATATGAAACGCGAAATCGATCGTGCAATGAAAGAAAGATATTAAGAGGAAGGCTGGACAAATTGTCCAGCCTTTTACATGTCAAAAATATTTCATTACCATATATGGTAATGAAATTTTTCAAAAAAGAAATTCGTTTCATATTCGTTTCATATTGGAAGTGCAAACTAATAGTACAGAATAGGAAAGGAAGTGGGAGAGCACATGGATTGGAAAAAGAGAGCGGGTGCGTATCTTGTTCGCAAGAAGATTCGTACAGGAATATTATTTTTCATCATGATGCTAATTACAGCAGCTGTCTTGGCGGTACTCTCGATGCAAGAAAGTACGGGAAAGGTTCAAGAAAAACTTTTGGATTTATCGAATTCGGGATTTCAAATTGAGTCTCTCTTGCAAGACGGAAACATTGAACAAAAGAAGATGTCTCAAGTGGAACAAGTCGAAGGAGTAAAGGATGCGCAGTATGAAATGGACGGCATCGGGCAACTCGAAGACGCAAAGGCTGTTGAGAGGGAACAAGCGGTCCAACTAGACCAAGGGAAAATGGGAGAACTGGTGAGTTATCACGGGGTCACCTCAAGTAGTCAGGAGTTAAATTTTGCTAGCGGTGCGCTAAATCTCAAAGAAGGGCGTGCGTTAACCAAAGACGATTCTGGAAAAGTACTCGTGCATGAAGAGCTTGCAAAAGAAAACAACTGGACAGTTGGAGACAAAATTAAATTGAAGAATTTCCAAAACGAGGGTACTACTGCAAGTGGTAAAGAAGTAACCGTCGAAATCGTTGGAATCTTCAACGGAAAGTTATCGGAGCAATCAACAGGATTGACGAGTGACTTAACAGAGAATCGTATTTATATGGATTACAAAACGAGCCAAGCATTGATTGGAAAAGATGAATCGAATGCAATTGTTCACCGTGCGATTTTTACGGTAAAGATCCATCAAAATTAGATGAAGTAATCGCTAAAGTAAAAGAACTTCCTCTCAAGTGGGATAGCATGCAACTTTCTAAAAATGAACAAGTATTTGAGCAAGTAGCAGCGCCTATCCAAAATTTCAAATCGCTTATGACATTGTTGACTAGCTCAGTATTTGTGTTAGCAGTTATTGTTTTATTTTTAATTTTATTATTTACATTAAGAGAAAGAATTCATGAGTTCGGGATTTTGATGTCGGTCGGAATTTCAAGAAAAGAAATTATCGCGCAAATCTTATTAGAACTCTACACGGTAGCGGCAACGAGCTCCATCTTCGCTCTTATGTTGGGCAGCTTTGTAGCCAAGCAATTTTACACGGGGCTCTTAACCTCGGATGAGATTCCCCCTCAAGTGAAATCATTATTTGAATCGAGCTTGCCGGAGTTCAGTCTAATGCAAGGACTGCTAACGATTGGGAGTCGTACTGATTATTATTGCATTAGCCGTTCTATTTAGTACCGCAGTCATCTTAATGAAGAAACCGAAGAAAATTTTAAGTCAAATGAACTAAGGAGTGTTTTTATGTCAGTATTATCATTAGAAAATATTTATTATCGATACGAGGATTCTCAAAAATATGTGTTGAATGATTTGAATGCCACTTTTGAAGAAGGAAAATTCTATGCAGTCGTTGGGAAATCCGGAGCAGGGAAATCGACTTTCTTATCGCTTTTAGCAGGATTAGATAGTCCAACGAAAGGAAAAGTTTGTTTCAATGGGCAAGATATTGCGCAAGGTTCATACAGTGAACACCGCCGCGACCATATTTGCTTAGTGTTCCAAAACTATAATTTAATCGATTATTTAACACCGCTTGAAAATGTAAGACTCGTAAATGGAAAAGCAACCAAAGATATCCTATTGAAATTAGGATTAGAGGAAGAATTAATTCATCGTAATGTATTGAAGCTATCAGGTGGGCAACAACAACGGGTTGCGATTGCTAGAGCGCTTGTTTCAAAGGCGCCAATTATTTTAGCGGACGAACCAACAGGAAACTTGGACGAAGGAACAGCCGCAGAAATTATCGATATCTTAAAAATGGCAGCACATGAAAGTGGAAAATGCGTCATCGTAGTGACTCACAGCCCGCAAGTAGCCGCTGCGAGTGATGAAGTGTTGGAATTAGAAGACGGAAAACTAAAGAAAGTAAGAGGGGGAAAATAAATGAATATCCTAAAAAATGCTTGGGCATATGTCTCAAGAAAAAAGTTTAAAACCTTAATTATTTTCTTTATTTTATTCAGTATGGCAACAGTGGCTCTTAGTAGCTTAGCCGTAAAACACGCAACGGATACTGCTGCAAAAGAAACGTTTAAGTCGATTAATTCTTCGTTCTCGATGCAAATCGACCGCAGACATAATCAAGGGACTGCTCGTGGGGGCGGGAACTTGAAAGGAAAAGATATTCAAGCGATTGAAGGAATCGAAGGCGTTCAAAAGGCAGTGAAGCGAATGGAAGTCGTAGCTGACCTTGTCGATCAAGAATTAATTCCAGCAAAAGGAGTTCGTCTTGACGCCACTCGTCAACAACGTTTCGGGAAAGCTGCTCAAGTAACAGGGATTAATGATTCTAGCATGGATGAACGATTTGCGGCACAAACATTTACGCTAACAGAAGGGCGCCATATTAAGGATGACGATACAAATGTGGCGTTAGTTCACGAAGACTTTGCTAAGAAAAATAATTTAAAAGTCGGCGACAAATTCAAGTTGAAGTCAAACATCTATGATGCGGATAACGAGAAGCACGCGAATAACCAAACCGAAGTGACGATTGTTGGATTATTTGGTGGTAAAAATAAAGGTGGAGTCACAGCGCCTCAAGAATTATATGAAAATACGATTTTAACAGACTTAAAAACAAGCGCATTAATGTATGGATATACAGATGCGGATGCCATTTACCTGGATGCTACGTTCCTTGTAGGTGGTCAATATGACATCGATAAGGTGATGGAACAAGCGAAGAAATTGGGAATTGACTGGAAGGCCTATACGCTCATTAAGAGTAGCCAAAACTACCCAACGCTTCAAAAATCAATTAACTTAGTATATGGCTTAACAGACAAACTATTCCTTGGAAGCCTAATCTTCTCTGCGATTATTTTAGTGCTCGTCCTCTTCTTATGGACAAACAGCCGCCGCCGAGAAATCGGTGTTCGTCTGGCGCTTGGAATGACAAACAAAACGATTATCTCGCAAATGCTGTGCGAAGTAGGAATGGTCAGCATCGCCAGCTTTATCGCTGCAATTCTTACAGGTGGACCTGTCAGCGAATGGGTTGGAAAACTCATTTTAGGTCAAGTCAATAGCAGCCTTGGAACGCAACTGGCGAATGAAGCGAAATCGGCCAACCTTGGTGGTGGAGCAGCAGTGGACGGCTTCAATAAGACATTGACAGAATTATCGGTGACGGTATCCAATATGGATAAAGCAACAGTTGTGGGTCTTGGACTCGTCGTTGTTGTTATTGCAGTTCTCTTAGGCAGTGCGTTTATTTTACAAAAATCTCCGAAGAGTTTATTGCAAGATACGGAATAAAAATGCAAGGGTCTAGTCGCTAGACCAATTGATTGATATAATAGCAAAAAAGAGGTGATGTTTTTGAATTTATTAGTCGTTGAAGACGAAGGAGCGATTCGCGAAGGCGTTCGTGAATATTTAACAGAGCAAGGCTTCCATGTGTTTGAAGCAGAAGATGGAGTAGAGGCGCTTGAAGTATTTGAAAAAGAGTCGATTGATTTAATCTTACTCGATATTATGATGCCTCGAAAAAATGGCTTTGAAGTGTTAGAAGAGGTACGTAAAACTAGTAAAGTTCCTATTCTGATGCTAACGGCCCTTCATGATGAAGAAACACAAGTGAGAACGTTCGAGCTACTCGTCGATGGATTTATTCAAAAACCTTTTTCCCTCGTTGTTTTGCATAAGCAGATTGAAGCCGTATTGAAGCGTCATTACGGAGAAATGGATGTGTGGAACTATGAGAATACGAGTGTGAATTTTAGCAGTTTTGAAGCTAGAGTAAATGGGCAAATTGTGGAAGTAACTGCAAAAGAACTGGCAATTTTGAAACTACTCGTAGAACATCACGGACAAGTATTGAGTCGAGCTCAAATATTAGATCACGTGTGGGCAGAGCATGAAGATCCACCGTTTGACCGTGTTGTGGATGTTTATATCAAGCAATTGCGAAAAAAATTATTGTTGGATTGTATCGTGACCGTTAAAAATGTCGGATACAAGTTGGAGTTAAGATGAGAAAATTAAAACTGTTTCCTAAGATTTTTATTTATACATTGAGTATTCTAGGTACGCTAGTCGCCATCGCGCATCTGTTTTTATACTTTGCCTTTCCGCACTTTTATTTGCAGGAACGTCAGCAAGAATTAAGCCAAAAAGCAGATGTGTTAGTGGAAAGTTTATCCAAAGTCGATGAACAAGAGGCTGCGTCTGCCTTGCAACTGTATGCTAAAAACGAAGGGATAACAGCTTACTTAAGAAAAGAATCGAACGGGGAGAACTTGCAACTAGGAAGCGAGTTAGCTATCGATGAAAATAGTGATCAGAACTCGGTCATTATCGAGGACAGACAAGTCACTACAAAAGATGGTAAACAAATGCAACTGCAGGTTGTGACGACAACTGAATCAGTGAAACAGGCAACCAAGGTTACATTCCGTTATTTGCCATTATCACTCGCCATTTCGATCTTTACAGCAGTGATTTTCTCGTATATATATGCTAGAAAATTATCGAAACCTCTGATGCAAATGTCCAGGGTAACCAAGAAGATGATGGAATTGGATAGAGATGCCAGATTTGTAAATCCAAGAGCTGATGAAATTGGACAGATGGAGATGCAAATTAATGAGTTATACGAGCATCTATTATCTGTCATCGATGAATTGGAAGAGAAGAATCAGAAGATGATTCAGCTGGAAAAAACAAAGGTGGATTTCCTAAGAAGCGCTTCTCACGAGCTGAAGACGCCATTGGCAGGCCTGCGTATTTTATTAGAAAATATGAGCCTCAATGTTGGTAAATATAAGGACCGTGATAAGTACTTGGAAGAGTCGATTGCCAAAGTCGACCAAATGTCTGTACTCGTTCAGGAAATTCTAGCTCTGTCTAAATTACAAGAAGAAACTCTGACAAAGGAAGAGATAGCATTAGACAAAGTTCTTCCAGAGTGGAATAGAGAATTCCAGTTATTATTACAAGAAAAAGGACTAGTGCTTGAAGAAAACATCGAACCATTCACGATTGAAGCGAGCCCAATTGCCTTTCGAAATGTATGGAATAACTTATTGATGAACGCCATTAAACACTCATCAAAAGAAGGCGTCATTCGAGTAGAGCTAAAGGATCATTGTTTAACGATTGAAAATCCATGTGTTCCACTAACGAAAGAACAAATTGAAACGGCATTTTCACTCTTACCATCTTCAAAAGGAACGACTGGCGGAGGAAATGGAGTAGGGCTCTATAGCGTTCATCAGTTGCTCGAACGTGAACAAATTGAACACCGCTTCTATGCAACTGCAGAGGGTATGTGTTTTGAAATAAATTTTAAAAATAAAGCCTAAAGAAATGGGTTACCGCATGCGGTAACCCGTTCTTTTTTTGTTTGGGAGTGATTTGCTACTTTTGGACGAGATTCCAGGAATTAAAAGAAAAAAATGGAGAAATTAGCAAAAAAAATCACAAAAAACGCTTACATTTAAAGCGTTTTCGTGTATAATTAAAGTATCAATAAAAAGATAGGAAGGTTGATATTATGGCAACAATTGATCGTTTCGCTACAGACACTATACGCAAGAGCAATCCGCATCTTTCGCAATTGAAGGCAACTATTGAACCAGCTTTTTATTCGAACAATGCGACTGAAATTCCGACTCTGGCAGAGGCGTATGAATTAGCGTCACATGCACCTAATACAACAGTGTTAGATGCGTTCGTTGCAACGCAAAGGATTTAGGGTTACCGGAAGATGCACATATTCTTACGGTTGTTGATGGGAGCGTTGTAGGACGTACTGCAAAAGCTCGTCGAATTTTGGGAAATAATCCTGCAGAAGATGCAAAGATTATTCCAATCATTCGCGAAGAGATTTATAACAGTTCGTTTAAACCATTTATTAAAGGTACAGCCGTTGTAGGTCTTGATGAAGACTTTATGGTGAAGGCACATATCACAATGCCTAAAGAACACATTAACAACTTGTACTCATGGTTATTGAACTTCCAAATTTTCAATGACCAATATAAGAGACGTTATGATGCGTCTAAACAATATGACGAAAATGATATTTTCATTTTCTTCGACCCAACTTGGAGACATCCTGATTACCCAGATGGATTAGCATTCTTTGATACAAAACATAACTGTGCTGCAATTTTAGGAATGAGTTATTTTGGGGAAATCAAAAAAGGAACGTTAACATTAGCATGGGCAACTGCCGCTCGTAACAACTACGTTTCTTGCCACGGTGGTTTGAAGATTTTCCGTAAAGAAGGCGACTCTTACGTTGCAAGCTTCTTCGGATTATCTGGATCAGGTAAGTCTACATTAACACACGCTAAACATGACGATAAATACGACATTGAAGTATTACACGACGATGCATTTGTGATTTCGGTAGAAGATGGTTCATCTGTAGCTTTAGAACCTTCTTACTTCGACAAAACAAATGACTATCCAGCAGGTCACAGAGAACAAGATTACTTCGTAACGGTTCAAAACTGTGGTGTGACTCTGGATGAAAACGGCCGTAAAGTTTTAGTAACTGAAGATATTCGTAACGGTAACGGACGTACCATTAAATCTCGTTATTCAACACCAAACCGTGTCGATAAGATTAAAGAGCCAATTCAATCTATTTTCTGGATTATGAAAGATGATGCACTACCACCATTAGTGAAAATCACAGATCCACGTTTAGCATCTATTTTAGGATGTACATTAATGACAAAACGTTCTACTGCTGAAAATACAGGGGCTGGGGCAAACTTAGATGCGCTCGTTATCGAACCATATGCAAATCCATTCCGTGTATATCCATTAGTAGAAGACTACGAAAAATTCAAAGCTTTATTTGACAAAGGGGTAGACTGCTACATTATCAATACTGGAGACTATTTAGGTAAGAAAGTAACAAAAGAAGTTTCTCTAGGTGTAATCGAAACTGTAGTAGATGGTAAAGCAAACTTCGAATTATTCGGTGGCCTTCCTGGAATGGAATACTTACCAGTGGAAGGATATGAAGTGCCTGACATGAATGGCGAATACGCTGAATTAATTCGTGATCGTATGCAATTCCGTTTGGATTACTTGAAAGCATTTAACGATGCAAATCCAGAACATCAAATTCCAACAGATGCCCTTGAAAGCATCAAGACAATCGAACGCTTATCGACGTATTATAGTGAAAGGAGTGTTCGGTGATGACTCGAAAAATAGGAATTACAGATACAATCTTACGGGATGCCCATCAATCTTTGATGGCAACCCGTATGCGAATTGAAGATATGCTCCCTGTTTTAGATCAATTAGATGAAGCAGGATTTGCTTCTTTAGAATGTTGGGGTGGAGCAACGTTTGATGCATGTATTCGTTTCTTAGACGAAGATCCATGGGACAGACTTCGCACCTTGAAAAAACATTTAAAGAAGACACCGTTGCAAATGTTATTACGCGGACAAAATATTTTAGGATATCGTCACTATGCTGATGATGTTGTCGAAAAATTTGTCGAAAAATCAGCAGAAAACGGGATTGATATTTTCAGAATTTTCGATGCGTTAAATGACGTTCGTAACTTGGAAGCTTCACTAAATGCTGTGAAGAAGACAGGTAAAGAAGCACAAATGACAATTTGCTATACGATTAGTGATGCGCACACGATTGAATACTACAAAGAACTAGCAGCAAAAATGCAAGAAATGGGTGCGGATTCTATCTGTGTGAAAGACATGGCCGGAATTTTAACACCAGCTCGTGGTATTGAGCTCGTTCGCGCATTAAAAGAAGTGATTACAGTTCCAATCGTTGTGCATACACACTGCACAAGCGGTATTGCGCAACTAACATATCAAGCAGTCATTGAAGCTGGTGCAGACCGCATCGACACAGCCCTTTCACCACTTAGTGAAGGGACAAGCCAACCACCAACGGAATCATTAGTCATCGCTCTTCGCGAACTAGGCTATGAAATCTCTGTTGATTTGGCAAAATTAGAACCTATTGCAGACCACTTCCGAGTAATTAAAGATAAATACATTAAAGATGGAACATTAAATCCAAAAATGTTAACACCAGACCCACGTGCGCTTTTATATCAAGTGCCTGGTGGAATGTTATCGAATATGTATTCTCAATTAACGCAAGCGGGTGCAACAGATAAATACGAAGAAGTATTAAAAGAAGTGCCTAAAGTAAGAGCTGATCTTGGATATCCACCTCTTGTTACTCCAATGAGCCAAATGGTGGGAACACAAGCAACGATGAACGTTCTTACAGGCCAACGCTACAAAGTGGTTTCAAACGAAGTGAAATCTTACTTACTTGGTTCTTATGGACAATCACCAGTACCAATTCAAGAAAGCTTCAGAAGAAGCATCATTGGTGACCAAGAAGTCATCAGTGACAGACCAGCCAACCACTTGCCACCAGAATTCGAAACACTCAAAGCAGAACTTGGAGATTTAGCAAGAAGTGACGAAGATGTTTTAACTTACGCACTCTTCCCTAAAGTCGGCAAAGAATTCTTGCTCAAGAAGAATGGACAATGGCAAAAACCATCTGAAATCGTGAAGATTTTTGCGACTGTAAAGTGAGGAGAGAGTTATGCAACTAAGTTTATTAGAAATCCTATGGATCACAATCGTTTCAATGGGAATTGTATTTGTGATGTTGACGATTCTAATGTTCCTCATGCAAGGAAGCTCTAAAGTTATCCAAATCCTGGAAGCAAAGAGCCATCCAACTGCTGGAGTTGTAGGAAAACCAGTTGAGGTGAAACCTGAAGCTCCAACAAATGATGGAACACTATTTGAAACGAATAAACTTGCTCGAGTTGCCGCACTGGTCGCTTTAACACAAGCGAGTGCGGATGTTCCGGACAAGCACTTTGAAATTGTATCGATTGAAAAGAAGGTGGACTAAATGAAAAAATACGAAGTAGAAGTGAATGGCGAAACATTTATCGTCTCACTAAAAGAAATTTCAAATGAAGAAGCAGCACAAAAATTAGCAGCAGCCTCCAACTCCAGCACCTAGCGCGCCAGTGGAAGAAAAGAAAGCTGCGCCAGCACCTGCTCCAACAGGGGACGGTGAAGTGGTGCCTGCTCCAATGGCAGGGATTGTATTATCGGTCAATAAAAATGTCGGTGATGCAGTGAAAAAAGGAGATGTACTTGTGATTTTAGAAGCCATGAAGATGGAAAATGAAATCCTTGCTCCGGCTGATGGTGTTGTGAAAGCAATTCATGTATCAAGTAATGAATCTGTCGAATCGAACCAACCACTCTTAACGATTTAGGAGGCGATGGTTTATGGAAGTCATTCAACAGTTGATTGAAACGAGTGGGCTCTATAACTTAACAATCCAAAATATCATTATGTTAATTATTGCCTGCGTGTTTCTATATCTAGGGATTAAACGAGGGTATGAACCATACTTAATGGTTCCGATTGCGTTCGGGATGCTCCTTGTAAACTTACCATTAGCAGGGTTGATGGATGCTCCTACTGAAAATGGACCTGGTGGACTCTTGTATTACTTATATCAAGGAACAAACCTTGGTATTTATCCACCGATGATTTTTCCTTTGCTTAGGGGCCTCAACAGACTTTGGACCGCTACTTGCAAATCCAAAAGACGATCTTGCTCGGTGGGGCAGCTCAATTCGGTATTTTCGTCGCATTCTTCCTTTCAGTAATGTGGGGAATGACACCGCAAGAAGCTGCTTCAGTAGGGATTATCGGGGGTGCGGATGGACCAACCGCCTTGTTCTTAACGACAAGACTTGCACCGCACTTATTACCAGCAATCGCCCTAGCAGCGTACTCCATACATGGCGCTTGTGCCAATTATTCAACCGCCAATTATTCGTGCGCTCACGACGAAGAAAGAACGTCTTGTTAAGATGACAGAAAACCGTAAAGTGAGTGAAACGGAAAAAATTCTTTTCCCAATCATTGTTACAATTTTTGTCAGCTTATTAGTACCAAGTGCAACTCCATTAGTAGGATGCTTAATGCTCGGTAACTTAATTAAAGAAATTAAGGTAGTTCCAAACATTACAAAAGTTCTACAAAATGCGATGATGTACGGAGTAACCATTATTTTAGGGTTAACAGTAGGTGCGAAAGCAACAGGGGAATTATTCTTATCAGTATCGACTCTTAAAATTACTTTATTAGGATTAATCGCATTTGCTGGAGGAACAGCAGCTGGGGTTCTAATGGGTAAAGTAATGTGCAAATTATCTGGCGGTAAGATTAATCCAATGATTGGTGCTGCAGGGGTATCTGCTGTACCAATGGCCGCTCGTGTTGTACAAAAAGAAGGACAAAGAGAAGACCCAAGTAACTACTTATTAATGCACGCAATGGGACCAAACGTAGCCGGAGTTATCGGTAGTGCGATTGCAGCAGGAGTATTACTCGCATTCTTCTCATAATAGAAGCACTCCTTTCAAACAAAAATCAGAAGAAGAGAAATCTTCTTCTGATTTTTTTGCGTAGTTAGGGGTGAGGTGAGTGGGATGGAAGGAGCTGTTGGACGTATTCAAGCGGTCTATCAATCGATGCTAAAAGAGCATGAAGTTTCTACGAATGCAGTGCTAGAGGTTGGGATAACCGTGAAGAAGGGGAAGAAAGAGTGCCATTTTTGTGGGAATACGGATCCGTTGGAATTTGCCAAAGGACCTTGCCTGAATTGCGAAGGCGGTGAATGTTGGTATTGCTTGAAGTGTATTGGGATGGGAAAGGTGAAGGCTTGTAGCGTGGTGATTGCGACTCCTGAAGAAGAGCAACCTTTTCCAAAAAGAACAGAAGCATTAGCGCACTATAAACATACTTTGAGTGCAAAACAGGAACAGCTCTCTTTGGAGTGCCTGGATGTCGTACAGCAAACAGGATTCCGTGAGCACCTACTTTGGGCCGTGACAGGTTCTGGGAAAACAGAGATGATTTTTGCGAGCATCGAATGGATGTTACAACAAGGAAAGAGAGTCGCAATTGCTGCACCAAGAATTGATGTATGTGTGGAATTGGCACCGCGTTTGAAGGAAGCTTTTCCAACAGTCGAGCAAAATGTTCTTCACTCGCAGTCCGAAGAAGGCTACAAGAGAGTGCCACTGACGATTGCGACGACGCACCAGATGCTCAGGTTCTACCGCGCATTTGATTTGGTCGTGATTGATGAGACGGACTCATTTCCTTATCGGGATAATGAGTTACTGATTCGCGCAGTTCATCGTGCCGTGAAAGAGGACGGGTGCCTGCTATATTTAACGGCGACCCCGTCCCAGACTCTAGAGAGAAGAATCAAACGAAAAGAGTTGTCGGTATCCTTATTGCCAGAGCGATATCATAAGAAACCACTAGTGGTACCGACGATGAGTTATATCGGAGACTTAGAGAAAAAGCTGAAAAAGAAGAAAGTGCCAAAACCTGTGCAGCGGTTTATAGAGGATCATGTTAAAGCAGGAAAAAGATTCTTGCTGTTTGTACCACGAATTACACTTCTAGGTCCGATAGAAGCAGCACTAAGACGACAGTTCCCAAATGCGAAATTCGAGACGGTTAGTTCTAAAGAAGTGTATCGGCAAGAAAGAATCGCGAAGATGAGAGCAGGAGAACTCGATTTTCTAGTGACAACAACGATTCTAGAACGAGGAGTAACTTTTCCAGGCGTCGATGTTTGTGTCGTCAATGCGCACGAAGATGAGTTCTCAAGAGAAGTACTTGTGCAGATTGCAGGACGCGTTGGCCGAACCGCAGAATGCCCAACAGGAGAAGTTGTGTATTTTCATAATGGAAAAACAAAGGCGATGGTCCAAGCGGTCAGGGAAATCGAAGACTTAAATCGACAAGCGTTTCTTGGGAGGGAACACGGATGAAATGTTTATGGTGCGGGGAAGAAGTTGAAAGAGCGGAGCCGATACTATCGTTTTTACTAGGAGCAAACAGAAAGTGCATCTGCGTGAATTGTGAGCATCCATTTATGGAATTAAAACAGCATCCAACTTGCTTAGAGTGCGGACGGTTGATGACGAAAGTAGAAGTCTGCCCGGATTGTCAAAAATGGCATCAAGTAAAAGAAGCGGTACTCCTAAAGAATACGGCCTTATATGCTTATGACGAGGCGGGGCGGAAGTTTATGGAGTTATTCAAATTTGTGGGAGATACAAGAGTGATGACGTTGGTGATAAAGGAATTAAGACAAGAGTTGCTTAAGTATCAGAAGAGGGGCTTCGTTCTCTGTCCATTGCCGTCATCCAGTACGAGTCTAAGAAAAAGAGAATTCGAGACGATTCCAACTTTACTGAAGGAGTGCCATGTGCCTACCGTTTGGCTTTTAGAACATATTGGCAGCGGAAAGAAGCAATCCGAGAAGACAAGGCAGGAGCGTCTGCAACTAGAACAACCTTTTAAAGTGAAAGAGAATGTAGGGGTTCCAAAAAAGGTCTTGTTAGTGGATGATGTTTATACGACAGGCGCAACTTTACACCTTGCCGCAAAAGCATTAACGGAAATGGGTGTTGAGGAAGTGGAGTCTCTGACATTATTTAGATAAAAAGTGTATCATGCGTGATACGTATCATGCATGATACAAAACAAATCGATAAAAATAGCCCAAGCAGATTTCTGCTTGGGCTATTTGAGTGGATTTAGTTATTTTTAAAATCGTGTAGTGACATATTGGTTAAGAGCAAGTAGGGCATTTGCCACATCTTCGGCAGTATAGTCAACGGCCATTTGGTGGATGGTTTCGCCTTCTTGTGTTGCAAGGGCTCCAATCTTGAGTAAGTCTTCATATGGCACAGAATCCAATTTTACTTCTTTCAGCGTTGTTGGTAATCCAAGCGCTTTGTAGAAAGTGATATATTTGTCGAGTTCTTCTTTTGGACGATTTTCTAATAACAGTTGTGTCAATGTACCGTAAGCTACTTTTTCACCGTGAGTAAGAGTATGGATGTCACCATGAATCGCTGTGAATCCGTTATGGATGGCATGTGTGCTGCTGCTAATCCAGCTGATTCAAAACCGATACCGCTGAGGAGGGTGTTGGCTTCGACTACAGCTTCTAAAGCAGGAGTAACTACTTTGGCATTTGCTGCGGCGACGGCTTGTAGACCATTTTCGAATAAAGTACTTTCGCAGACACGAGCGATGGCTTCAGCAGCAATCGTTGGCACTTGACCGACCATTGTGCTTCCCTGTGCTTCAATGACTGCACGAGCCTCAACCCAAGTAGCTAGCGCATCGGCAATTCCTGAGATTAATAAACGAACAGGAGCATTGGCAATGACTTTTGTATCGACTAATACTAAATCTGGATTTTTCTTGTAGAAACGATAGCGTTCAAACACGCCTTCTGCTGAATAAATTACAGAGAGGGCAGAAGTTGGGGCGTCAGTTGAAGCAATTGTTGGTAAAATCGCTACCGGACAATTAGAATCATCCGCAATCGCTTTGGCTGTATCGATCGATTTACCACCACCTAAGCCGATGACTACGTTTAGTTGATGTTCCTTCACAACTTCAGCAACGCGGCGAACTTCGTCATTGGTTGCTTCACCATGGAAGATTTCACGATGAACAAACGCACCGGCTTTCACGAGGTTTTCTTCCAGGTCTTTACCGACTAAATCATAAACGATAGGGTCGCAAAGAAGGAGATGTCGATCCCCAAGGGCCAAAACGTGAGAAAGACCAGTTTTAAGAACATCTTTCCCTTGAACATAACGAGACGGACTAGCAAATACTTTTTCCATAATCATAACTCCTTTATAATTTGTTTACTATTTCACTATATCGTTGAAAAACGATTTCTGTCAACGTTGATTCGATGAATTTAGTCGTAAGAAAAATTTTTTTATCGGAATTAATATGCGATAGAGAGGAATATTTGTATCACTAAAGAAGTGATGGTTTTTGAATATTTTTTTATATATTTTTCATTTTGAAGCTCGAATCGTATTGCTTTTTAAGGGGGATGAACAGTATAATGAATTCTGTGTTGATTGATAGAAAACTCATATTAAAAAAGAGATTTAGAAATAGGAGACGAATCGAATGAAGAAATTGAAACGTGTATTAATGAGTGCTGCACTTCCAACAAGCTTAATGATTGTGGGAAACGGAACGGTATTTGCTGAGGAAAGTGTACCAGCGGAAACGACTGTGGCTACATCTGAAGCAACAACTAACGCTGAAACTACAGCTACGACAGAAACGACGGAAGCTACAACGGCAGCAGAAGTTGAAAACAACAATATTGTGAGTGAAGGTGGGCATGTAAACGTAGAGGGGCATAATGCGACTCTAAGTGCGGATGGAAAGAATGTGACTTATTCTTATACTGTTGCTTTCCAAAGATTGCATTCAAGCGATCATGGACAAACTGTCGGAGATCTTGCGATTCGAATTCCAAACCTTCCAAACTCTAAAATCAATTTAACATTGGTTGGGGCAAGAGATTCAAATGGAAATCCAGTAAAAGTAAATACGCCAATGAAGGCCATTAGTATTGACGATACAATTAGCGTGGAAGATGAGACCTTTGATATTCCTACAGCAGAAGAGATTGCTGCTGAAAAAACAGCTTATACAGTAACAGGGAAGGATTGGATAGAACATACTGAAAAAATAACAACATACAATGTATACTCTAAATTTGACAAGAGTCAAGCCGTTAAAGTGGAAGTGACAATTCCTTTAGACCAAGCTAAGAAGATTAAATATTTACCAATTGATGCCAGAATGCTTTGGAAAGGAAGTAGTGAAGGTGGAATAAGAGGCTATGAAAGTGGAGATCAACATCTTGAGGAGTATGAAAATCATAGAGGTTTTGAAGGCGATGATGAAAATGGCCCAGATTACGCAGGATTAGGAAATCCTTCGTCTGTAGATGAAAGCTATGTAAGCAATGGACATCTGGTTAAGTCCGTGACAAATCCTAGAACGTACATTACTCCAAATAATGGAGATTGGACGACTATTCCAGAGGATACAAATATCGATTCTTCAACATTCTTTGATTATGCAAAAATCTTTACATTACGTGCAAATAAAGCTGTGACGTATTACATGTCTGAAAAAGAAGATATGGCCGATCAAGATGTTTCTGCATTGTACCTTGGGGATGTGGTCGTGGACTATGTGATTCAAGGGACTAAAACGAAATTGAAAGATACTTATACAGATACGGATAGAACACCTATCTATGATGCGAGTGGAAATCTAATTGCATATAATACGACTGATGATGCACAAGAACGTCCAGAAAGAATTACAGTGGATGGAAAAACATATGTGCTTGTCGGCACTGCTACAACCTCTGATGCAGTGGAAGGTTCGCTAAAAAGAAGGAACGACCTCATGTTATCTACGAATATCAATTAGAGGAAACAACGACTACAACTACAACGGAAGAAACAACTCAAAGTGAAGCTGTTGCAGTGGTTACTGAAAAAGAAGCTCCAAAAGAGCAATTACCAAATACAGGGGTTGCTGAGACTTCATCTGTTCTTAGCCTATTCGGATTTGTTTCTGCAACACTAGGAGGATTTCTTCTTCGTAAAAAAGAAAAATAGATAGAATCATTCACCAAATGAAAACCTTTTGTGAAGTCTTTAGGGGCAACTGCTTCTAAAGACTTTTTGGTAGTAGTCTTTTCTGCTGTATGATTTTTCATCTTATGAAAACAAAATATCGCCAAAGAAAAGTCCTCAAAAATACCGTTTTTCCTTAAGAATTCTTAATGAAAGAATTCTTGAAAACGGTTGTAAAAGCCCTGTACATGCTTTATAATAAAACTATAGAAATCAAACGAAGCAATTCCTAAGAGTGGTCCTTAGGGTATTTCTTCAAATCTGGTTTTCCAGATGAAAGGGGAGAGTATTATGTTTAAATATAATATCCGTGGAGAAAATATTGAGGTCACAGAAGCGATTCGTCAATACGCAGAAAAGAAAATTAGCAAATTAGAAAAATACTTTACTGACGTTGCTAATGCGACTGTATATGTCAACTTGAAAGTCTACGCTGAAAAGACTGCAAAAGTTGAGGTTACGATCCCACTTCCTTATTTAGTTCTACGTGCCGAGGAAACTTCAATTGATTTATATGGAAGTATTGACTTGGTAGTCGATAAACTTGAAAGACAAGTTCGTAAACATAAAACAAAAATCAATCGTAAATCTCGCGAAAAAGGATTCGATGTTGTGTTACCACCACTTCTAGAAGTGCCTGAAGAGGAGGAAACAGGATTAGAAATCGTTCGTACAAAACGAATTGATTTGAAACCAATGGATAGCGAAGAAGCTGTTCTTCAAATGAACATGTTAGGACATAACTTCTTTATCTACCAAGATGCTGAAACGAACGAAACAAACATTGTTTATCGTCGTAAAGATGGAAAATATGGTTTGATTGAAACAAATTAATAAAATTTTAGGTGGCTTGAAAAAGCCACTTTTTTTGTTGTGAACAGAAATGGTACTGATTGTAGCGACAGAAAACAGAGTTAAAGCATAAATAACTTTCCGTTTGGATAGGAAATTGGGTTTCTTTGACGTAAAATTATAAAAATCAGGGTGACTTTGAAAAAGTCGCCTTTTTCTGCTTTCAATTAGTGAAACAATGGTAAAATGAATAAGATGCAATAGGTGTAGCCACCTATTTGTAGTACTTTTTATGAGATTTTAAAATGTTCACCGATTTAAAAATAGTGGTGAAAATAAAAAAGGAGTTAATTAAATGGCAAATTTTTTGAGACAGTTAGTTGAAAATGATAAGCGTGAATTACGTCGTTTAGGAAAACTAGCGGATAAAGTAATTGCGTTAGAATCTCAAATGGCTGCATTAGAAGATGCTGATTTTCCAGTAAAAACAGAAGAATATAAAGCAAGATATGCTCAAGGGGAGTCTCTTGATGCACTTCTTCCTGAAGCATTCGCGTTAGTACGTGAAGGGGCTAAACGTGTATTAGGTTTATTCCCATATAAAGTTCAAATCATGGGTGGGATTACACTTCATGATGGTAACATTGCGGAAATGCGTACTGGTGAAGGTAAAACTTTAACAGCGACAATGCCTGTATACTTAAACGCATTATCAGGCGACGGTGTTCACGTAGTTACAGTTAACGAATACTTAGCAACTCGTGACGCGCGCGAAATGGGTGAGTTATACAACTTCTTAGGCCTAACTGTAGGGTTAAACTTAACAGGAATGTCTTCAGAAGAAAAACGTGCCGCATATGCAGCAGACATCACTTACAGTACAAACAGTGAATTAGGATTTGACTACTTACGTGATAACATGGTGGTTTACAAATCACAAATGGTACAACGTCCATTGAACTACGCAGTTGTCGATGAAACAGACTCAATCTTAATCGACGAAGCGCGTACTCCATTGATCATTTCAGGACAAGCCGAAAAATCAACAGTGTTATACCAACGTGCAGATATGTTTGTTAAAGGATTAAAAGAGGAAGAAGATTACACAATCGACTTAACTTCTAAAACAATTTCATTAACAGACGAAGGGATTAACAAAGCTGAACAAACATTCCGCTTACCAAACCTTTATGACGTGGATAACTCAGCGCTTGTTCACCATATCGACCAAGCGTTACGTGCGAACTACATTATGTTACGCGACATCGACTATGTGGTGGATGAAGGTAAAGTTAAAATCGTTGATGGATTTACTGGACGTATCATGGAAGGTCGTCGTTATTCAGATGGTCTTCACCAAGCGATTGAAGCTAAAGAAGGCGTTGAAGTTGAAAACGAGTCTAAGACAATGGCGACAATCACTTACCAAAACTACTTCCGTATGTATCGTAAATTGTCAGGGATGACAGGTACTGCGAAGACTGAAGAAGAAGAATTCAGAGAAATCTACAACATGAACGTTATTGCGATTCCAACAAACCGTCCTGTACAACGTATCGATGGGCACGATTTAATCTACCCATCATTACGTAGTAAGTTCCGTGCGGTTGTTCAAGATATCAAACAACGTCATGAAGCAGGTCAACCAATCCTTGTTGGTACGGTTGCCGTTGAAACAAGTGAATTGCTATCTAACTTACTACGCGCAGAAGGAATTCCGCACGAAGTATTAAATGCGAAAAACCACTTTAAAGAAGCAGAAATTATCATGTCAGCTGGTCAACGTGGGGCTGTAACCATCGCGACAAACATGGCCGGACGTGGTACTGACATCAAGCTTGGTAAAGGCGTGAAAGAACTTGGTGGACTTTGCGTAATCGGTACAGAACGTCACGAAAGCCGTCGTATCGATAACCAATTACGTGGACGTAGTGGACGTCAAGGGGACCCAGGTGCAACACAATTCTACCTATCATTAGAAGATGATTTGATGAAACGTTTCGGTGGAGAAAAAATGCAAGCAATCTGGGAACGTCTAAACTTAACAGATGAAGGCGACGATAACTTCATCCAAAGCAAGATGTTAACAAGACAAGTAGAATCTTCACAAAAACGTGTTGAAGGGAACAACTACGATACTCGTAAAAGCGTCCTAGAGTACGATGAGGTTATGCGTGAACAACGTGAAATCATCTACTCACAACGTCTACAAATTATTAACGAAGAAAACTCACTTGAAAAAGTGACAAAAGGTATGATCCGTCGTACAATCCACCGCGTTGTGGAAAGTCATACATTGACAGACCAAAAAGATTGGAACTTAGAAGGAATTGTGGACTTTGCTCACAACTCAATCTGTGCTCCAGATGAACTTTCAATTAGCGATTTAGAAGGCAAAACAGCTGCTGAAATCGAAGAACTCTTATACGAAAAAGCGATGGAAATCTACAAAGAAAAACAAGAGCAATTGAATGGCGACAATCAAATGCTTGAGTTCGAAAAAGTAGTTATCCTACGTGTGGTTGACCGTAAGTGGACAGATCACATCGATGATATGGACCAATTACGTCAAAGCGTTGGTTTACGTGGATACGCTCAAATCGATCCATTAACAGAGTACCAAACAGAAGGTTACGAACGATTCCAACAAATGATTGCTGCAATCGACTATGATGTAACACGTATCTTGATGAAATCTCAAATTCGTCAAAACTTACAACGTGAACAAATTCAAGGAGTTCGTAGTGTAGTGGCTACAGGTCATGACAGAACTTCTGATGACGATTCAGAAAAAGCTTAATAAAAAGGGAGACGGCGAAGCATTTCGCCGTTTTCTTTTAGAAAGAGGTCAGTATGGAAATTAGTGAAATTAGAAATGCGCTTGAAGCCATGAACGAACAAATCATCAGTTATAGGAGGTCTCTTTGACTTAGATCGCTTAGAAGAAGATATCGCAGCCTATGAGCAAGAGATGTCTGAACCATCATTTTGGGATGATAGCGAAAAAGCGAATCAAGTCATTCAAAAGAATAATGAATTAAAGGCTATCTATGATACGTTCCATAAAATGGAATTATCATTGGAAGAAACTAGTTTGTTATTTGAAATGTATAAAGAAGAGCCAGATGAAGAAGTGCATGCGGAAATCGTTGACGCAATAGAGGCCCTTGAGAAGGACTTGCAACAGTACGAATTAAGCATGTTGCTGAACGGTCCACATGATAAGAACAGTGCGATTTTGGAAATCCATCCAGGTGCTGGTGGTACGGAATCGCAAGACTGGGGAAGCATGCTCCTACGTATGTATATGCGTTGGGCTGAAAAACATGGTTACCGTGTTGAAACAGTGGATTATCAAGACGGGGACGAAGCAGGGATTAAATCTGTAACCTTGTCGATTGAAGGGTTAAATGCTTACGGGTATTTACGCTCTGAAAAAGGCGTGCATCGTCTTGTTCGTATTTCTCCGTTTGATGCGGCTGGGAAACGTCATACATCATTCTGTTCAGTGGATGTTGTTCCGCAAATGGACGGAGATATTGATATTGAAATTAACCCAGATGATTTAAAAATCGACGTGTACCGTGCAAGTGGTGCCGGTGGACAACATATTAATAAGACGTCTTCTGCGGTTCGTATTACGCATATTCCAACGGGAATCGTGACGCAGAGTCAGGCGCAACGTTCTCAATTTAAAAACAGAGACCAAGCGATGGCGATGTTGAAGGCGAAATTATTCCAATTAGAAGAAGAGAAGAAGGCGGCAGAATTGGCGGCTATCCGTGGCGAGCAAAAAGATATCGCCTGGGGATCTCAAATTCGAAACTATGTATTCCATCCATATTCAATGGTAAAAGATTTACGTTCTGGATATGAGACAGGAAATATTGGTGCAGTCATGGACGGAGACTTGGATCCGTTTATGGATGCGTACTTAAAATGGACGCTTGAGGGAACGAAAGCAACTGAAGAATAATAGGAAGAAGCACCTAGTGAGAGCTAGGTGTTTTACTATTGCAAGGCAAATTGTTTTAAGTTCGTTTTAATTATCTGTATTATTATGGGATGAAACTTCCTAGTAGTACTTTTGTGCTATGAAACTAACCCAATAAGTATGAGCAATGAGTTAGGCACAGTGGTTTATTGACTTTCTTTTCATCACTCGTGATTCAAGAAAGTCTAATAAACTGTGTGGAAATCGTTCGATTGAGAACGATTTGGAGTTAGATAAAGCAAAATAACCTCACACTGTGAGGTTATTCCTAGCTTCTGTGTCTCTCCCTCGTATCCTGAGTAGTTGAACTCGGAAAAGCAGAAACGGCGTCCACTTCCCGGAGTCGTCCGCAGAACGTTTCACGTTCTTTACGTCGCTCCGGTCCAGTGGTCTGTTTCTAACCGCTTTTCCTCGTATCCTTAATTTAATATTTCTGTAATCTTATGTGAAGGGGTTGTAATATTCGGGTGCTATAATAGGGAGGATTAAAATATCGAAGGATTAGAAAGCTGGTGAGTTTATGATTGAAATGATGAATGTAACTAAGAGATATAATAAAGGCATCACTGCTATTAATAATTTATCTATCCAAATTAAGGATGGAGAGTTCGTTTATGTAGTAGGGCCTTCTGGTGCAGGTAAATCAACTTTCATTAAAATGATGTATCGCGAAGAAAAAGCGACTAAAGGTAGAATTCGTGTAGGTAAATATGATTTGATGAAAATTAAAGATCGTCAAATTCCGTACTTACGCCGTTATGTAGGGGTTGTCTTCCAAGATTTTAAACTCTTACAACATAAAACTGTATACGAAAACGTGGCATATGCGATGGAGGTTATTGAAAAATCACCTCGTGAAATTAAACGCCGTGTAGAAGATGTTTTAGAGTTAGTAAACCTAAAACACCGTATGAACAATTTCCCAAATGAATTATCTGGTGGGGAACAACAACGTGTAGCGATTGCGCGTGCAATTGTGAATACACCTGGAATCCTGATTGCCGATGAGCCAACAGGAACCTTGACCCAGAAACTTCAATGGAAATTATGGATATCCTTGAACGTATCAACGAACAAGGAACAACAATCGTAATGGCGACACACAATAGCCAAATCGTTAACGAGAAAGCACCGTGTAATTGCGATTGAAAATGGTCAAATTGTACGTGACCAAGAACAGGGGGAATACGGATATGAAGATTAGAACCATGGGTCGTCATATACGTGACGCCTTCAAGAGTCTTTTCAGAAATGGATTGATGACATTTGGTGCTGTTTCTGCAGTATCAATGATCTTATTAATCGTAGGGGTGTTCGTATCACTTCTATTTAACGTTAATAAAATCGGTTCAGATATTGAAAATGACGTAAACGTACGTGTGTTTATTGATTTGGCAGCTGACCAAACAAAAACAGATGAATTAGAAGCGAAAATTAAAGCCTTAGATGGCGTTGAGTCTGTTACTTTCCGTTCTAAAGACGAAGAGTTAGAAGACGTAACAAAGAACTTCGGGGAAGAGTTATCATTATTTAAAAATGATGCGAACCCACTTCGTAATGCATTCGACGTAAAAGCAGTGGAACCACAAAAAACAAGTGCCATCGCAAAAGAAATCGAAGGCATGGACTATGTAGCGCGTGTTCGTTACGGGGAAGCTCGTGCGGATAACTTATTCCGTATTATTGCGACAGCTCGTAATATTGGGGCAGTTGTTATTTTAGGACTTTTAGCGTTAGCGATGTTCTTAATCTCAAATACAATCCGTGCAACAATCTATGCACGTAGAACAGAAATCGAAATCATGCGTCTGGTAGGTGCGACAAAAGCATACATCCGTTGGCCATTCTTCTTAGAAGGCGGTATGATTGGATTAATCGGTTCAATTATCCCAATCGGATTAGTATGGTCTGTATACCTATGGGTGTATAAAGGCGGTTCAGATTTCTTCTCTGGATCAAGCTTTAGCCTACTCGATCCAAATCCATTCTTGATTTATGTTTCAGCAGGAATGGTTGCCATCGGTGTTCTTATCGGTGCGTTTGGTTCAGTTCTTTCAATGAGAAAGTTCTTGAAGAAATAGTTAAAATTAGCAGAAGGAGTGCGGTTTTGCGCTCCTTCTTTTTTATTTGAAACTATATGCATAAAAGTTATAACGAGTTCTGAAAAACAGGTATAATCAAATAACGAGTTTCGCATTGACTCAGAATACCACCATCGTTTATAGTAGTTTCATCAGATAAAAGCAATGCAATGAACAGATAAGTAAATAAAGAAGAACGTTAAAGAGAATCCCGGTTGGTGGGAAAGGATACGGGGCAATTTATTGAAAATGGTCTGGGAGCAACAAAGGTGATGAAGCTTTTGCGATTTGTACTCGATAACGTACAAGGGTATCTTGCACCATGCAACGTACTTTTGGAGCGGTAAACTGTGAGGTTTATCGGAATTAGAGTGGTAACGCGAAAACTTCGCCTCTAGTGTGTAGAGGGGAAGCTTTTTTTATGGCCCAAACCAACATGGACAGAGCAACATCTGTTGGAAATCACGAAGCGCGCATGTGTTTTCCAAACAAAGAACAATCATTTAACCAAAAAGGGGACTTATAACATGAAATTTAATAAATTATTCAAAGCAACAACATTCGGACTTTTAGCAACAGCATTAGTAGCATGCGGAAACAACTCAGCAAAATCAGAAAGCACAACAGAAGCTGCAAAAGCAGAAGACAAAACAATTAAAGTAGTCGCTTCACCAGCACCTCACGCTGAAATCTTAGAAGCTGCTAAACCACTCTTAGAAAAAGAAGGGTACAAATTAGACATTAACATCGTAAATGACTACGTAACTCCAAACAATATCGTTTACGGAGGAGATGCGGATGCAAACTACTTCCAACACACTCCATATCTTGACAAATTCAACAAAGAACATAACCAAGATTTAGTTTCTGTAGGGAACGTTCATATCGAACCAATGGCAATTTACTCTAAGAAATACAAATCATTAAAAGAATTACCAGACAACGCAGTGGTATATGCTTCAACAAACCCTGCTGAAGTAGGACGTTTCTTAAGCTTCTTCACAAAAGCTGGATTAATTAAATTAAAAGATGGTGTGAACCCTGTAACTGCTGGATTAAGCGACATTGCTGAAAATCCAAAGAACATCCAAATCAAAACAGAAATCGCACCTGAATTGTTAGTATCAACTTACGAAAACAATGAAGGGGATGCAGTGATCATCAACTCAAACTTCGCAATCGATGCTAAACTTTCACCAGTGAAAGATTCAATCGCTTTAGAAGACGAAAGCTCGCCATACGCTAACTTAATCGCTGTAAAACCTGCTGACAAAGATAGCGCAAAAATCAAAGCGTTAATCAAAGTGTTACAAAGTGATGAAATCCGTAAATTCATCAGCGAAAAATATACAGATGGTTCTGTAATTCCTGCGAAATAATAAAAATAGTAAGAGAACAAGAGGAGTGGAAAGATGCAAAGCCAAAAGCCTTTGTACTTTTCGCCCCTTTTAACATTAAGGAGTGAAACAATGATTCGAGTAGAGAACGTGTCCAAAACATATACTGGGAAACAAGGCACGGTTGAAGCTGTAAAAGATGTCTCATTAGAGATTAGTAGAGGCGAAATTTTTGGAGTGATTGGTTTTTCAGGTGCGGGTAAAAGTACATTAATCCGTTTGTTAAATGGACTTGAGACAGTTACAAGTGGTCATATTTATATTAATGAAAAAGACATTACAACCTTAAAACGCAAAGAGCTTTTAAAAGAGCGTCAAAAAATCGCGATGATTTTCCAACATTTCAATCTTTTATGGTCGAGAACAGTCGAAGAAAACATTGCTTTTTCACTTGAAATTGCAGGCGTTCCAAAAGCCGAGCGTAAAGCTAAGGTAGCCGAATTAATCGATTTAGTGGGACTAACCGGACGTGAGAAATCTTATCCATCACAACTTTCTGGGGGACAAAAGCAAAGAGTCGGGATTGCCCGTGCGTTAGCCAATGATCCAGAAGTCCTTTTATGTGATGAGGCAACGAGTGCACTTGACCCTAAGACAACAAAAGATATTTTGAAGCTATTAGTAGAAATCAACCAAGAACTAGGATTAACGATTGTGTTAATTACGCATGAAATGCATGTCGTTCGTCAAATTTGCCACCGTGTTGCCGTGATGGAAGAAGGACGAGTAGTGGAAAGTGGAGAAGTGATTGAAGTCTTCAAAAATCCACAACAACCCATTACAAAACAATTCGTGGGAGAAGAACGTGTGGATGATGAAATCGATGAAGTATTCCATCACCTATCAACGTCCCTTCGCCCAGGGGTAGCGGTTCGTATTCAGTATTTAGGCGACCGTACAGGAGATGCGGTATTATCTGAAGCGATTCGTAAACTCGATGCAACGGTATCGATTTTACAGGCGAAGGTAAATATTACGCAAAAAGGGATATTAGGAAGCATGATTATTTTGATTGAGGAAGAATCTTCAAAAGCAGAAGAAGTCATCGAATATCTCAAACAAGCAGAAATTATCGTGGAGGTGTTAGAGCATGTTTAATCTATTTTTAGCATCAGCAAGCCTAGATGAACTTTTCAGAGAAATGTTTTCGTTCGAGAATGTTGTATGGCCTGATGTCATTAAAGCCATCAATGAAACTCTCTATATGACCTTCATTCCAACGTTCTATGTATTTGTCATTGGATTAATTTTTAGGACTCCTTCTTTTTCTTAACAGGAAAGGGCGCAGTCTTGAAAATAAATGGGTTCATCTGATTTTAGGCGGAATCATTAATATTTTCCGTGCAATCCCATTTATCATTTTACTAACATTATTGATGCCTTTTACAAAAGCCATCATGTCAACGATTGTAGGTCCTAAAGGGGCAATTCCAACATTGATTATCAGCGCTGCGCCATTTTACGCGCGCCTGGTGGATATCGCGTTAAATGAAATCCCATCAGGAGTCATCGAGGCGGCAGAATCAATGGGGGCAAACACTCGTCAAATTATTACAAAGGTGCTCATTCCAGAATCGCTTCCTGCGTTAGTATCAGGAATTACGGTTACAGCCATTGCGTTAATCGGTTCTACAGCAGTAGCTGGTGTTATCGGTGCGGGTGGGTTAGGAAACTTAGCGTACCTCATTGGTTATACACGAAACAAAGTGGATATCATCTTTGTCGCTACAGTAGCTATCCTTATTTTAGTGTTTATCATCCAAATTGTTGGAGATAAAGCAGCAAAGACGATAGACAAGCGATAGGATGTGAGAAAAGGCGGTCATAGGCGATGACGGTTCGCAGGTTAGCCGCAAGGGACTGTTTACAGTCGTGCGGACTAACCTCGAAAGGCTTGAGCCTATGCCTTTTCGAACTCAACTACATAGGATGTGAGACATCGCGCTCAGAAATGGAACGTTGGACTCGAACGCCGGAAGGAACGTGAAACGTTCTGCGGACGTTTGAGGAAACGCACGCCATTTCTGCTTCGTCGTCATTCTCCCTTTATCTTCCATATTAAATTATGTAAAATAGCAATAGGCTTTTTGTCTATTGCTTATTTTATTGGAGTGTGATTAGATGTCAGGATTAACAGTTAGACTATATGAAGAGTATTTAGCAGATGTTTATAAAAACCGAAAAACCGACCAAGGGCTCTTTATTAAATTAGTCGAAGAAATTGGAGAAGTGGCAGAGCAAATTAGTATTCGCGATGGCCGAAAAGAAGGTGATACTGGAGAAGTACAAAAAGAACTTGCAAAAGAACTAGCAGATGTCATCCATTATACCGTTGCAATTGCTGCAGTAAACGGCATTGATTTAGAAAAAGTCATCTTGGAAAAAGACCTCAGTGCCGCTATTAAATATAACCATACAACGAACTTAACGGAATTTCTTCAAAAGACAGCAAAATACGACTAGTTTACAGCAAGAAAACACTTGCTTTCCACCCTTGTTTAGAGTACGATAGGACATGGAAAAGTAAGTGAAATGATGGGTACAGAAAGTTCTGATTGCTGAGAAAGAACCCCCGCTCTTTAACTGAACCTACCAAATAGGTGATTATGAAAATAATCCGGTGAAATCATCGTTATCAATGTTAAAGAGACATTTACAACGTAAGTGTAATTAAGGTGGTACCGCGAGTCATTCGTCCTTTTTAGGGGAGTGGCTTTTTTTATTTCACAAAAAACGAAAAAGGAGTCAAGCAGATGGCAGAAAAACAAACTTACAAAGAGAAGATTTCTCTAAATGGTATATTCAAACCATTCAAAAAGCAGATTTAATGGACTATTCACCAGTGCGTGGATGTATGATTTTTCAAACCAGACGGATATGAAATCTGGGAACATATTCAAGAGGAGTTTAACCGTCGTTTCAAAGAAGAAGGCATTCGTAATGCGTACTTCCCAATGTTAATTCCAGAAAGCTTCTTCACAAAAGAAGCAGACCACATTGAAGGATTCGCTCCTGAATTACCATGGGTGACAGAAGCAGCTGGTGAAAAAAATTAGAAGAACGTTTAGCGCTTCGTCCAACAAGTGAAACAATGATTGGAACAGCTTTTTTTCAAACTGGATCAATTCATACCGTGATCTTCCATATGAAATCAACCAATGGGCAAACGTATTCCGTTGGGAAAAGAAAACTTTGCCATTCTTACGTACTTCAGAGTTCTTATGGCAAGAAGGACATACAGCGCACGCAGATGAAGAAGATGCACGCCGCCGTACAATGAGAATGTTAGATATTTACAAAGAAGTCGTAGAAGGCGTATTAGCAGTGCCAGTTTACGAAGGACAAAAAACTCCTTCTGAACGTTTCGCAGGTGCCGTAGACACATACTCAATCGAAGCGATGATGAAAGACGGTAAAGCCGTTCAAGCGGGAACTTCTCACTACATGGGAACAAAATTCGCTGAAGCGTTCGACATCAAGTATTTAACAAAAGAAAATGAACATGTACATGCGCATACAACTTCATGGGGAGTATCGACTCGTTTAATCGGTTCATTAATCATGACTCACGGTGACGAACAAGGATTAGTATTACCTCCAAAAGTAGCTCCAACACAAGTAGTCTTAATTCCAGTTGGGCCATGGAAGAAAAATCCAGCTATCTTAGAAAAATTAGAAGAGCTTCAAAAAGAATTGAAAGCTGCTGGGGTACGTGTGAAGATTGACGACACTGACAACTCACCAGGATTCAAATTCAATGAGTGGGAATTACGTGGCGTTCCAATGCGTATCGAATGCGGACCTCGCGATCTAGAAAACAATCAAGTGATGACAAAAATGCGTGACTTAGATGAAAAAGTAGCAGTTGGATTCGATGGATTAGTAGATAGAATCTTAGCAGAATTAGATACAATGCAAGGCCGTCTGTTAGAAACAGCTCGTGCGATGCGTGCTTCTAATGAATATACAAACATTGATACTTTAGATGAGTTGAAAGCTCATATCGAAGCAAAACGTGAAGCTGGCGAAGTACCTGGTTGGGTATTAGTTGGTTGGGATGGAACAGAAGAAAGCGAAGCGAAAATCAAAGAAGAAACAGGCTTCACAACTCGTAATATTCCATTTAACGCTCCAGTGAAAAAAGAAAAATGTATCGTAACTGGTAAACCAGCCGTTCATACGGTTTGGATTGCTCGTGCATATTAATCGATTAGGAACTAGTTGGTAGGAGGACAAGATTATGAAAATCAATAAGGCCATTCAAGAGTTTGTAAATAGTGCGATTGCTTCAGGGTATGTTTCAAAAGAAGACCGTTACTATTTATTAAATCGCGTGCTTTATTTAGTGGGAGAAGAATCTTTTGAAAGTTCTAAAGAGGTGGAGCAACCTTCTTTATTAGATGCGATGGAGAATTTAGTGGAAGCTGCCGTTGAAAGTGGGAAGATTGAAAACGACTCTGAAGAACGCGACTGGTTGGAGCAAGAGTTAATGAACCTTGTGATTCCAAAACCTTCTGAATTGAACCGTCTATTCTGGGATAAATACGAAGAAGGCCCTAAAGTTGCGACCGATGCGTTTTATAAAATCGCGCTTGATTTAAACTTAATTAAGGTGAAGGATATCGCTAAAAATATTTCCTTTAATGGAGAAACAGAGTATGGCGATTTAGAAATCACGATTAACTTATCAAAACCAGAAAAAACAAAAGAAGAAATCATCAAAGCAGCGCAGTCGAAGGATTTCAATTATCCTGCCAACCGTCTTTGCTTTGAAAACGTGGGCTACCATGGTCGTATCAACTGGCCAGGTCGTGCTAACCACCGTATTGTCGGAATGGAACTTGGCGGAGAGTCTTGGGGGTATCACTATTCTCCATATGCTTATTATTCTGAGCATGCCATCTTCTTGTCTGAAAACTTAGAACCAATGAAAGTGGACGAGGGAGCGTTTAGCCGACTCCTTGAAATCGTTACACAATTCCCTCATTATTTTGTAGGGTCAAACGCAGGACTTCCAATTGTTGGAGGATCGATTTTAAGCCATAACCACTATCAAGGGGGACGTTACGTATTCCCAATGAACCGTGCTAAAGTCTTAGAAACTGGAATTTCTAAGAAGTTTGACACTGTTGAAATTGAACGCCTTTACTGGCCGCTTTCTGCGCTTCGTCTTCGTGGGAATAACCGTGAGGAAGTATTTGAAGTGGCGGTTGATATTCTAAAAGCATGGGAAAACTACGAAAACAAAGATCTTGAAATCTTTCGTGAATCAAACGGCGAACCGCACAATGCGATTACGCCAATCGTGCGCCGTCAAGGAGATGCGTATGAGTTTGATTTAGTATTACGTAACAATCGTACAACAGAGGAATTCCCTGATGGAATTTTCCACCCACATGCGGATGTACAACATATAAAAAAAGAAAATATCGGTTTAATTGAAGTAATGGGGCTTGCGATTTTACCACCACGTTTGGAACGTGAACTTCGCGAAGTGAGAGACTATCTTGTTGGAGAAGGAAGTCTTGAAGCTGTTGCAGCCATTCACCAAGAATGGGCAAAAGAATTAAAAGCACAAGCGCCAACAAAAGAAACTGTAGACGCATTTTTACAAAAAGCGGTTAGCGCAAAATTCTGCCGCGTGTTAGAATATGCAGGCGTCTTTAAACAAACAAAAGAAGGCCAAGAAGCATTCAGCGCCTTCATGCATGAATTTACGAAATAGTTAGAAAGGAAGTGCCGTATGACAATCCTCGCACTAGATACATCGAATAAGACATTATCGGTCGCTGTAGAACTGACAGACGGTACCATTATTGAACAAACGATTGAGAACACGTTGCAACATAGTGTTCTCCTCATGCCAACCATCGAAGCCGTCTTTAAAGAAGCCAGCATTACAGCAAAAGACTTAACGAAGGTCGTTGTTGCTGAAGGACCAGGTTCTTATACAGGACTTCGAATTGGCGTTACCGTTGCAAAAACACTTGCGAAGAGTCTGGGGATTCCACTTGTAGGCGTCTCCAGTCTCGACGTCTTTTTACCGAACCTTACTTCTAAAGTGGAAGTGGGAGAAGTCGTTGTGCCGTTATTTGATGCTAGACGTGGAAATATTTTCGCAGTAGGCTATCAAAAGACTGACGAAGGCTTTAAAAAGGTGATCGCGGAACAACATATTTCATGGGATGATTTCGTGAAAGTGTTGCCGGAACATGCAGCGGGAGTGACTTTTGTAGGACAATTACAGTCGATTACAAAAGAAGCAATCGTAGAAAAAGGAGCGAGTGAGGCGAAGTGGCTTGAAGCAAGTGATGCTATCCCTCACGCAACATCGCTTATTGAATTAGGAAGAAATAAGGAAGCTGTTGACGCGGACGTCTTCGTCCCAATGTACTTGAAACTGGCAGAAGCAGAAGAAAATTGGCAAGCTGAGCATCCTTTAGAAAAGGGGTCAGTGTATGTGGAACGAGTTTAAAGAACGCTTCATGCAGTGGTTTGAAAAAATCAAAGCACTGTTTTTAGAAGAAGCGCAACAGATGGATCCGATTCGCGACCAGTTTGAGAACTTTGAAAAAAGAGTGATTCTTGGAAATGGGGCGCAGGCCAAAATCAGAATCGGTCTTCCAGAAGATGCCACTCGCATTTTTGAAGTAGGAAAAAGCGGCCTATGACGGAGAGTCTCCATGGGCAAAGGATGTTCTTGAAAAAGACGTCGCACATAACCCAGCTGCCATTTATATTGTGCTGGAAGTGGAAGAGGAAATCGTCGGTTTCATCGGAGCGAGAACGACAGAGGGAACAGATTTACATATCACGAATGTTGCTGTACTACACGATTATCGCTTCTTGAATGTCGCGACTTTATTATTGAAAGCATTAGAAAAAATCGCCCGCGCACTAGACAAGAAAGAAATTACGCTTGAAGCCCGCATGTCGAATACAAAAGCTATTAAGCTCTATCGTAAAAATGGATACGAAGTTGTTGGTACAAAGGAAAATTACTACACTCCTGAAAATGAAGATGCCGTGGAAATGCTCTATGCATTACCGCCAAAAACACCGTCTTCATTCCATTCGTCAGAGTATTCATTTACAAGATTACATCCAGCCGATTTAGCGATGGCTGAGGCGTTAGTCGCATTAGTGCAAGAAAACTACGAGCATCCAAATAATTGGAGTGCCGAGAGTTTCCTTGCCGATTTAGAAAATCCAACAAACACGTACTACGGAGTATGGATGCAACGCCAACTAGTCGGATTCCTTGGAGTCCAAAGCGTATTGGACGAGGCAACGATTACGAATATCGTGATTGCGAAAGACTATCAAGGGAAAGGTCTCGCGCAACGTTTATGGCAAATGGCCTTATACGATTTGAAGCAAAAAGACGTGAAAGTTGTTTTCCTAGAAGTGCGTGAAAGCAACAAGCGTGCTCAATATTTATACGAAATTCTAGGGTTCGAAGCCTTCCATACGAGAAGTGATTATTACAGTGATCCAGTTGAAGATGCGATTGAATATCGCTTAGAAATTGAACAAAGATAGGAGGAGCAATATGAAAGAAACATTGATTCTAGCAATTGAAAGTAGTTGTGATGAGACAAGTGCAGCCGTGATTCAAAACGGGAACACCATCCTTTCAAATATTGTAGCCTCTCAAATTAAAAGTCATATGCGTTTTGGTGGGGTTGTGCCAGAGATTGCCAGCCGCCATCACGTCGAACAAATTACACAAGTTATCGACGAAGCCCTTGCAAAAGCAGGTAAAACGTTGGATGACATGGACGCCATCGCGGTGACGTATGGTCCAGGACTTGTAGGAGCCCTTCTCATTGGGATTTCCGCAGCGAAAGCCTTGGCACTTGCGAGTGGAAAGCCACTGATAGCAGTGAACCACATGGCAGGACACATTTACGCCAACCAACTCGTGGAACCTTTGCAATTTCCGCTAATGGCGCTTGTCGTAAGTGGTGGACATACAGAACTTGTGTATATGCCAGAAGATGGCCAGTTCCAAATTATCGGAGAAACAAGAGATGATGCTGCAGGGGAAGCGTACGATAAGATTGGTCGTATTCTGAACTTGCCATATCCTGGTGGAAAGAAAATGGACGAACTAGCTCATCTAGGAACGGACACTTATGACTTCCCACGCGATGATTCATGAAGACCATTTTGATTTCAGTTTTAGTGGATTGAAATCAGCGGTCATCAATCGTGTGCATAACGCCAAACAAAAAGGCGAAGAGATTGTCCCTGAAGATTTAGCCGCAAGTTTCCAAGCCAGTGTCGTAGAAGTACTTGTCGAAAAAACAAGACGCGCTCTTGAAGCCTATCCTGTAAAACAATTCGTGTTAGCAGGAGGAGTGGCAGCTAATAAGGGTCTTCGTACAGCGATGACGCAGATGATGGAAGAGCACTACCCAGCAGTCACATTTTCCATCCCACCATTATCACTTTGCGGGGATAATGCGGCGATGATTGGTGCGGCAGCCTATATAAAATACATGCAAAAAGACTTCGCAAATATGGATTTAAACGCAATTCCCGGACTTGAATTAGGGGATGAATAAAACTATTGCAAATTCAATTTGAGCATGTTATTATATTCGTGTTGCATTATGCATGCGAAAATAAATAACTCTGGATTAGCAAATAATTCAGGGCAGGAGGAATAGAAATGAAACAAGGAATTCACCCAGAATATCGTCCAGTAGTTTTCATGGATACAACTACAGGATTCAAATTCTTATCAGGTTCAACAAAGACTTCAAGTGAAACAGTTGTATGGGAAGACGGAAACGAATACCCATTACTACGTGTGGAAATCACTTCTGATTCTCACCCATTCTACACAGGTCGTCAAAAATTCACTCAAGCAGACGGACGTGTGGATCGTTTCAACAAAAAATACGGTCTCAAATAAGAACTTTACAAACTCTCTCACTTCGAGAGAGTTTTTTTGTGCATTCAAAAGTTCCGCCAAGGGCGGCGATTATGGTATAAACAGGAGAAGAAATAGAGTGTGTGCGTTTCATGAGGAGAGCAGATGTAACATTTTTGTTACGTAACAAAAATGTTACACCATGGAGTAAGAGTGGAAATTAACAAATATGTTAATTTAGGCATAAAAAAACAGCCTTGCGAGACGCAAAGCTGTTTGAAATGTTATTTATATGTGTCTTCAAGTTTTGCCATGAATGCGCCAAGCCATGTACCGAATCCTAACATCACAACGCAAGCAAGGTATTGAACGATGTCAAATCCAGCGTAGTTTGTTGGGATGATCATTACAGTTGAAGCAAGCACGATTCCGAAAATGAAGTGGAATAATTGTGGGTAAGCTTTCTTGAAAATGTGGTGTACAAGTTTTGAGAAGAGGGCTAATGTTACTAGTCCACCTAATGCGATTGGAAGGATCACGCTCATGTCTAATGTTTTGAAACCATCTGACATTTGTTTGTACATTCCCATGTATACGATGAAGTTTGATGGGCTAAGTCCAGGAACGATAATTCCTAAAGCGATTAATCCACCAGCAATCATCCAAGTGAAGAAGTTTGCTTCCACGCTACCACCGATTGCATTTTCACCTAAGTAAAGGAGTAAGCATCCGCCGACAAATGAAGCAATCAGAATGATAATATCACGTGTTGAGCGTCCTTCTTTTCCAGCTTCTTTCCAAAGAGCAGGGATTGTTCCGACGATACATCCAATGAAGAACCAAAGGATGATTGTTTCGAAAGTTTCCAAGTAAGTAACTTACGCCAAATGATAAGATAACGATACCTGCAAGTGCACCGATTCCGACTGGTAAGAAGAATAATACGTTCTTCTTGAAGTCTTTTGTGACGTTTGCTAGGAAAGCAATCATGCGTTCATAAAGTCCGAAGATAGCAGCAAGTGCACCACCGCTGACACCTGGGAGGATAAATCCTGACCCGATGAACATTCCTTTAATGAATCGTAAGAACCAGTCATTTTTCTTTTGTTTATCTAATTGATGTTGAGTTGATCTTTGTTCCATAGTACCTCCAATAAATAATTCTGTCTTCTATTATACTGTAATTTGAAAGATGAGCAAGTAATGTTAAGTCTCTTAAAGAAATCTTTCCATTCATTGCGTGTTAAACGCTTTTTTGTTATACTTGAAGGGTGAAAGTTTATAGTTTTTATGACTTAAACAATCTAAATTTTCAAACTGAAAGGAGTTGAATGGATGAAAATTGCTGTAGTTACAGATAGCACGGCTTACTTAACAAAAGAAGAATATGCCGAATATGGTGTTTACGTATTGCCGATGTCTGTTATTTTCGGACAAGAAACTTATCGAGAAGAGATTGATATTACTGCTGAAGAATTTTATGCAAAAGTAAAAAGCTCTCCAGTCTTTCCAACAAGTACACAACCAGCTGTAGGGGAAACTTACGAATTATTCCACGAACTTGCAAAAGATTATGATGCTATTATTCCTATTACTATTTCTAGTGGAATTAGTGGAACTTACCAAAACATGTGTGGCTGTTGCCGAAGATATGAAAGACGAAATAGCCATTTATCCAATCGATTCAGAGATTAGTTGTGCACCACAAGCGCGTGCAGTAAAACTAGCCGCTATCATGGCGAAATCTGGAGAATATTCACCAGAAGAAATCGTTGAAACGGTACACCGTTTAGTGGACCGTACGACAGCTTACTTTATCGTTGATGATTTAAGCAACTTGCAACGTGGTGGACGTTTATCAGCAGGGGCTGCTTTAGTCGGTTCTATGTTGAAAATTAAGCCAATCTTGACATTCGTTGATAAGAAAATCGTTCCTTTCGAGAAGATTCGCACACAACAAAAAGCGATGAAACGAATTGAACAAGTATTTGCTGACGAAACAGGAACGACAGATGGTGACGGCTATGAATTAGTCATCATCCATGCAAATGCTCCAGAAGCTGGTGAAGCTTGGAGACAAAAAATGCAAGAACAATATCCTAAATTACGTACTTCATTATCGTATTTTGGACCTGTAGTAGGAACTCACCTTGGTGAAGGTGCCTTAGGGTTCTCATGGGATATCGTACAAGAAAAGAATTTAGAAAAATAAAGAGTGGGGGAACCTGCTCTTTTTCTTCATGAAACAGAGGGATACAAATGACACTTGTTGTGAAAAAGATGTTAACCAATACGTTAAAAGAACTAATGGATGAAAAGCCGCTGTCGAAGATTACTGTACAGGATTTAACGAAGAAGTGCGGTATTAGTCGTCAAACGTTTTATAATCATTTCCACGATATTTATGAATTTGGTCGAATGGATTTATTTAAATGAGGCGCATATCACGCTTGGTGAGAATATTTCTTATGAAAATTGGCAAGACGCCCTGGAGGCACTCTTCCAATATATGGATGACAATCGCAACTTTGTCCTTAACACGTATCGTTCTGTCAGCAAGGAAAATGTCGAGCGACTCTTGCAACGGGAAGTGGAACGATTCTTGACGGATTTGATTTTTAATGAAATTAATGTCAGTGGCGCAGAAGCAGAGCAAGTTCAATTCTCGATTGAGTTTTATACGTATGCGCTCGTTGGTGTAGGGCCTTGATTGGATTAGTCGTCAAATGCCTGGTACGGCCAAGGAACTCGTTGAAAAAATCGAACAAGTCATGATTGGAACAATTGTAGCTCGAATTTCTCAGTAAAAAACTTTACAATTCCATCCCAGTGTCCAAAGTTTGGACATTGGGATTTTTTTGTCTATGGTGCTTTTTAGTGAAAACGGGAGTAGAGTAATGCATGTAAAGAACAAAACCTGATTTTCAGGAAATAGGAGGAATTACTATGTATCATTCAAATGGAAATTACGAAGCATTTGCTCGCCCTAAAAAACCACAAGGCGTTGATCAAAAATCAGCTTACTTAGTTGGTTCAGGACTTGCATCCTTATCAGCCGCTGCTTTCTTAGTCAGAGACGGCCAAATGAAAGGAGAAAACATTCATATTTTAGAAGAACTTCCACTTGCAGGAGGAAGCTTAGACGGAATCTTAAACCCAACACGCGGATTCATTATTCGTGGGGGACGTGAAATGGAAGACCACTTCGAATGTTTATGGGACTTATTCAGATCAATCCCTTCATTAGAAGTCGAAGATGCCTCTGTGTTAGATGAGTTCTACTGGCTTAACAAAGAAGACCCTAACTTCTCAAAATGTCGTGTAATTGAAAACAAAGGGACAACAAATCCCAGATGATGGCCAATTCACTTTTAAGCGATAAATCAAGCGAAGAAATGGTGAAATTATATATGACATCTGAATCTGAATTACAAGGGCTAAAAATTACCGATGTATTCAGTGAAGAGTTCTTCGAATCAAACTTCTGGACTTACTGGGCTAGTATGTTTGCTTTTGAAAAATGGCATTCAGCGATTGAAATGCGCCGTTACATTTTACGTTTCATTCACCATATCGATGGTCTACCTGACTTATCTGCTTTGAAATTTACGAAATACAACCAATACGAATCACTCGTTTTACCACTCGTGAACTACTTGAAAAAACATAATGTTCAATTCGAATACGATACAGTCGTTAAAAATGTGATTGTTGAACATGTTGGAAGTGACATGATTGCCAAAGAACTTGTGTTAGAAGTAGGTGGCGTTTTAGAAACACGCAATTTAACAGAAAACGACTTAGTATTCGTGACAAATGGTAGTATTACTGCTGCAACAACATACGGGGATAACAATACTCCAGCACCAATTTCAAAAGAATTAGGTGGAGCATGGAGCTTATGGAAAAACTTAGCCAAACAAGATGAACGCTTCGGACATCCAGAAGTATTCTGTGAAAACTTGCCAGACCAAAGCTGGTTCGTTTCAGCTACAACAACTGTAAAAGATAAACGTATTGCTGAATACATTCAAAAAATCTCAAAACGTGATCCTTATGCTGGGAAAGTGGTAACAGGAGGAATCGTAACAGTTCGCGATTCAAATTGGATGATGAGCTATACATTAAACCGTCAACCACACTTCAAAGCCCAAAGTAAAGATGAATTAGTTGTTTGGATTTACGGATTATATTCAGGAATCAAAGGAAACTATGTGGAAAAACCAATCGAAGAATGTACAGGGATTGAAATTGCCGAAGAATGGTTATACCACATGGGTGTTCCAGAAGAATTAATTCATGAATTTGCTAGCGAAGGATGCAACACTGTTCCTTGCTACATGCCTTATATCACAAGCTACTTCATGGCTCGTAAAGATGGCGACCGTCCACTCGTTGTTCCAAATGGTTCTAAGAATATTGCCTTCATTGGTAACTTCGCTGAAACTCCTCGCGATACAGTGTTCACAACAGAATATTCTGTTCGTACAGCGATGGAAGCAGTGTATACATTGCTTGATGTCGATCGTGGGGTACCAGAAGTGTTCGCTTCAGCTTACGATTTACGCGTTCTTACAAAATCAACAAACCGCTTGATGGATGGTAAGAAATTAGCCGATGTGAAAGTTCCATTCTTAGTGAAATTATTTGAAAAACGTGCTGCGAAGAAAATCAAAGGTACGATGATTGAAGAACTTCTCAAAGATGCCAACTTAATCTAATGAGTGAAACCTCTCTAAGTCTCTTAGAGAGGTTTTTTCGTATCTTTGGTTGAGGTGATAGATATGAATATCGTTAGAACGAAAACGGGAGAATTGATTCATGCCACACAAATTAAAGAAGATGAAGTTTATTTTTGCCCGGAATGTGGGGAAGAAGTGACGAAGAAAGTTTCCAGAAATGGGGTCGTGTTCTTTTCACATATTCCAAAGAAACATAGGCAGGAAGAAACAATCGCGCATCAAGAGGGAAAACACTTAATACTTGAGAGTTTGAAGAGTCATGGCTTTCATGCAGAACTGGAGCCGTATGTATCGTCTGTTGAACAGATTCCAGATATTGTCGTGACAGAAGGAGAGCGTGCGTGGTGTATCGAATATCAATGCAGTGTCATTCCTACAGAAGAGATAGTGGAAAGGACGAGACATCTGGGAGAGGCTGGCATGTCGGTTGATTGGATTTTAGGAGAGAATTATGAGTGTCAGCATAAACTGACGGATACCTTTAGTTACTTAATGAAATACCATCCACAACTCGGGAATTTCTTGATTTTCTTTGTGAATGGAGAGATGATTTTTCATACGCAAATCAAGGTGAAACCTCGCTCGCAGCAGATGACGTTTCAAGTCGTACGCGTGCCGCTTTTATCGTTCTCGTGGGAAAAGTGGAGAAAGATGGTTGAAGATTCTGTTCCAGTAAAAGCCCATCTAAAACCAGTTAATGCGATAGAATGGACGTCAAGAGATACGATGCTTTTTAAGAAATTAGCCTCTCCACTGACGAGGGCGTTTCTAGTGAAGTTATATCGCTGCCGTCAGACGCTTGAGGACTTGCCGAGCCGCTTCTTGACCTTTCCAATTTATACAGAGACGTTTAAGGTGCCCAATCTTGTGTGGAAGGGGCATGCATGGATTCTGTTGGAACAAATGGCCTTTAAGGGAGACGTAGAAATGATGGACTTTGTAAGGAGAGTGGAAGACGTTTGGCGACCACTGATGCGCCTGTTCCAAATCCCAAAAGTCAGATGGAGGCGTGCCTCTGGGAGCTGTTAGATGAGCTTTTAGCCGATAAAAAAATAAGGCTAGGGTATCCAAAATCAAAAATGAACCGTTTGCAAAGCAAGGGTGATTTTGGTAAAATATTGGTGAGTGTAGAGGGATGAATAGGCAAATAGAGATAATTATGGTAACTGTATATCCAATTATTTAATCCTTTCAACTATACTTGCACAAGGCATTTATAGGCATAATTATTTGATGAAGATTTGTCATCATCCTCCTATCTGGGGCTGTGGAAAAACCATGGCCCCTTCCTAGTTTGCTAGGGCAATATCAGGGCACGTATCGTGCAAGGAAAGGAAGTTTTTCATGAAATATTCAGAAGCAGGATTACAATATCATATCCACACACGTAAAGGCGATGTAGGCCGTTATGTGATTTTGCCAGGGGACCCAAAACGTTGCGCAAAAATCGCAGAACATTTTGAAGATGCAAAACTAATTGCAGATAACCGTGAGTACGTGACTTACACAGGTTACTTAGATGGAGAAAAAGTTAGTGTGACATCAACAGGGATTGGTGGACCATCTGCTGCCATCGCGCTTGAAGAATTAGTACGCAGTGGTGCCGATACTTTTGTCCGTGTGGGAACATGTGGCGGAATTGATATCGACGTTAAAGGTGGCGATATCGTGATTGCGACAGGTGCGATTCGTACAGAAGGAACAACACGTGAGTACGCTCCAATCGAATTCCCAGCGATTGCAAACTACGATGTGGTAACAGCACTTTTAAATGCTGGTAAGAGCTTAGGTTACACAACACATGCAGGGGTTGTTCAATGTAAAGACTCATTCTACGGGCAACATGAACCGCAAGTAATGCCAGTAAGCTATGACTTACAAAATAAATGGGAAGCGTGGAAACGCCTAGGCGTGAAGGCTTCTGAAATGGAATCAGCAGCGTTATTCGTAGTGGCTAGCCATTTAGGAGTTCGCGTCGGATCTACTTTCCTAGTCGTAGGGAACCAAGAGCGTGAAGCAGCTGGCTTATCAAACCCAATCGTTCATGATACTGAAGCTGCCATTAAAGTAGCTGTTGAAGCACTTCGTAACTTAATTAAAGAAGACCGCGCAAAATAAGAAAGAGGGATTTTATGGAAATCAAAGAGATTTTAAAAACAGTAGACCATACTTTATTATTACCAGCATCTACTTGGAGTGAAATTAAAGAGATTTTGGATGATGCGATGAAATACGAAACAGCGTCAGCATGTATCCCAGCTTCTTTTGTTAAACGTGCCAGCGAATACGTGAATGGCAAATTAGCCATCTGTACCGTGATTGGATTCCCGAACGGCTATAGCACAACTGCAACAAAAGTCTTCGAGACAAAAGACGCCATTCAAAACGGAGCTAGCGAAATCGATATGGTGATTAATATCGGTGATGTGAAAGATGGACGCTTCGATGTTGTGGAAGATGAAATTCGCCAAATCCATGAAGCTTGTGGCGGTCATATCTTAAAAGTGATTATCGAAACAGCGCTTCTTACCGAAGAAGAAATCATCAAAATGTGTGAAGTCGTGACGAAAGCAGGAGCTGAATTCATCAAGACTTCAACAGGTTTTTCAACTGCGGGTGCAACATTTGAGCACGTGGCATTGATGAAGAAACACGTTGGCGAAGGCGTTCTTGTGAAGGCTGCAGGCGGAATTTCTAGCATTGAAGATGCTGAAAAATTCATCGAATTAGGAGCAAGTCGTCTTGGAACAAGTCGGATTGTGAAAATCGTGAAGAATCAATCCGTAGAAGAGGGCACGTATTAACCTCGAAAAACCAGATAAAATCTAAATTTCCCAAGTGTTGTCGACCTTGACGGCACTTGGGATTTTGTGTATAATAATATAACGCAATAAGTGTGGATTTTAATCGGTGTGAGGGTTGAAATATTGTCCAATTCCCTTACAAATAAAGGCTTAAAAACAAAAGAATTTGCATTTTTCACAAATGACAGCAAACAATTCTTTTGGTTTTTGTTTAAAAAAATCGACCGAAATCTTCATTTGTTACGAACTTTTAATAAATGTCATCAAAAATGTAACATTTATCAATACTAATTTTTATAGGGGTGGAAGAGTTGGCACATCATGATGTGAAATACAGTGAACACCGTGTGCGTAGAAGCTATGCACGAATCAGTGAAGTATTAGAATTACCTAATCTGATTGAAATCCAAACAGATTCTTACCAATGGTTCCTAGATGAAGGTATCCGCGAAATGTTCAAGGATATTTCTCCAATTGAAGACCATACTGGTAACTTGTCATTGGAATTCTTAGATTACGAATTACATGCTCCAAAATATAACATACAAGAAGCTAGAAACCACGACGCAAATTACGCGGCTCCAATTTACGTGAAAATGCGTTTAGTGAACAAAGAAACTGGCGAAGTAAAAGACCAAGAAGTATTCTTCGGTGACTTCCCATTAATGACTGAAATGGGTACATTTATCATTAATGGTGCAGAACGTGTAATTGTATCTCAATTAGTTCGTTCTCCTGGTGCTTATTTCCATGACAGACCTGACAAAAAAACGGTAAACAATTATATGGTTCAACATTAATTCCAAACCGTGGTGCATGGTTAGAGTACGAAACAGACTCAAAAGACATTTCTTATGTACGTATCGACCGTACTCGTAAAAATCCCATTAACGGTATTAGTTCGTGCGTTAGGTTTCGGTTCAGATGACCTTATCCAAGAAATCTTCAGGGGATAGCGAAACATTACGTTTAACATTAGATAAAGATGTTCATAAACGTATGGATGAATCTCGTACAGAAGAAGCATTAAAAGATATTTATGACCGTCTACGTCCTGGTGAACCAAAAACAGCTGAAAGTTCACGTAACTTATTAACAGCTCGTTTCTTCGACCCACGCCGCTATGATTTAGCAGCAGTTGGACGCTACAAAGTCAACAAAAAATTAAATCTTAAAACTCGTTTATTACACCAAACAATCGCTGAGAACTTAGTAGATCCTGAAACAGGCGAAATCGTTGTTGAAAAAGGAACTGTTCTTGAACGCGACGTAATGGAAAAAGTAGTAGAAGTACTTGAAAAAGGTGCAAACTTATTTACATTACATCCATCAGAAGACGGTGTGATTAAAGACCCTGTAACAATTCAAACAGTAGAAGTTTATTCACCAGCTGACCCAGAACGCGTGATTAAAATCATTGGTAACGGAAACGTTGCTGAAGACGTGAAACACGTTACTGCAAGCGACATTATCGCAACAATCAGCTACTTCTTAAATCTTTACGAAGGAATCGGTACAACAGACGACATCGACCACTTAGGAAACCGTCGTATCCGTTCAGTAGGGGAATTATTACAAAACCAATTCCGTATCGGTTTATCTCGTATGGAACGTGTGGTTCGCGAACGTATGTCTATCCAAGACACTGCAACAGTGACACCACAACAATTAGTAAATATTCGTCCAGTCGTTGCGGCAATTAAAGAGTTCTTCGGATCTTCTCAATTATCACAATTCATGGACCAAACAAACCCATTAGGAGAGTTAACACACAAACGCCGTCTATCAGCGTTAGGACCTGGTGGTTTGACTCGTGACCGTGCCGGATATGAAGTTCGTGACGTTCACTATTCTCACTATGGTCGTATGTGTCCTATCGAAACTCCTGAGGGACCAAACATCGGGTTGATCAACAGCTTATCAACATATGCGAAGATCAACAAATATGGTTTCATCGAAACTCCATACCGTCGTGTAGACTGGAACACTCATAAAGTTACAGATAAGATCGACTACTTAACAGCCGACGAAGAAGATAGCTTCGTAGTAGCGCAAGCAAACTCTCCATTAAATGAAGACGGAAGCTTCGTGAACGATGTTGTTATGGCGCGTTACGTATCTCAAAACTTAGAAGTGCCAGTAGACCGCGTGGACTACATGGACGTTTCTCCAAAACAAGTAGTTGCAGTTGCGACAGCATGTATCCCATTCTTAGAAAACGACGACTCAAACCGTGCGTTGATGGGTGCGAACATGCAACGTCAAGCTGTTCCATTGTTAAATCCAAAAGCACCATTCATCGGTACAGGTATGGAATACGTATCTGCGCATGACTCAGGGGTTGCCTTGTTATGTAAACGTGATGGTGTTGTCGAATTCGTTGATGCTAAAGAAGTACGTGTACGTACTGCTGATGGCTCATTAGATACTTACCAAATCACTAAGTTCCACGGATCAAACGCGGGTATGTGTTACAACCAACGTCCAATCGTGGCACAAGGGGATAAAGTAGTTAAAGGCGAAATCCTAGCAGACGGACCTTCTATGGAAAAAGGTGAATTAGCATTAGGACAAAACGTTCTAGTAGCGTTCATGACTTGGGAAGGTTACAACTACGAGGATGCGGTTATCATGAGTGAACGTTTAGTGAAAGATGATGTGTATACATCAATTCACATCGACGACTACGATTCAGAAGCTCGTGATACAAAACTTGGACCTGAAGAAATTACTCGTGAAATTCCAAACGTTGGGGAAGACGCATTGAAGAACCTTGACGCTGACGGAATTATCCGTATCGGTGCCGAAGTTAAAGATGGCGACATCTTAGTCGGTAAAGTAACTCCTAAAGGGTTAACAGAACAATCACCAGAAGAACGTTTATTACACGCAATCTTCGGTGAAAAAGCTCGTGAAGTTCGTGACACGTCTCTACGTGTACCTCACGGCGGTGGCGGTATTGTCCGCGATGTACGTGTGTTCACACGTGCAGCAGGTGATGAATTAGCACCTGGCGTAAACAAATTAGTTCGTGTATATATTGTACAAAAACGTAAAATCAATGAAGGGGATAAGATGGCCGGACGTCACGGTAATAAAGGGGTTGTTTCCCGTATTATGCCGGAAGAAGATATGCCATTCTTACCAGATGGAACACCAGTTGACATCATGTTAAACCCATTAGGGGTACCTTCACGTATGAACATCGGACAAGTGTTAGAGTTGCACTTAGGTATGGCTGCTCGTGAATTAGGTATTTACATCGCAACACCAGTATTCGATGGTGCGCAAGATGAAGACGTATGGGGAACTGTTGCAGAAGCGGGTATGGCTCGTGATGCGAAAACAATTCTATATGATGGACGTACAGGTGAACCATTCGATAACCGTGTGTCAGTAGGGGTTATGTATATGATCAAACTTGCCCACATGGTTGACGACAAACTTCACGCTCGTTCAATTGGACCATACTCACTCGTTACACAACAACCTCTTGGAGGTAAAGCGCAATTTGGTGGACAACGTTTTCGGGGAAATGGAGTATGGGCACTAGAAACTATGGTGCTGCTTATACATTACAAGAAATCTTAACGTACAAATCAGATGACGTTGTTGGTCGTGAAGACTTACGAATCAATCGTTAAAGGTCAACAAATTTCACGTCCAGGAGTTCCAGAATCATTCCGCGTATTAGTAAAAAGAATTACAAAGCTTTAGGTCTTGATATGAAAGTACTTGACGCACAAGATGAAGAAATCAAACTTGAAGATATGGACGAAGACGAAGGAATTCGTTTCAGTGACGTTGAAAGAACAAATGAGAGACGTGCTCAATTAGATGAGTATTCTGATCGTGCAGCTGAATTATCAGCAGCAGAAGAAGCAGCTGACGCAGCTGAAGAAGATGCAGCCGATGTGGAAGACGTTGAAGACAATTTTGATACTGACGAAGAGTAATAGAACTATTGGAATCGTAGGGCAATTCCAAAAGAAAGGAGGTAGGCCCTTGATAGATGTAAATAATTTTGAAAGTATGCAGATTGGGTTAGCTTCTCCGGAGAAAATCCGTGAGTGGTCACATGGTGAAGTTACAAAACCAGAAACAATCAACTACCGTACTTTAAAACCAGAACGCGATGGTTTATTCTGCGAGAAAATCTTTGGTCCAACAAAAGACTTAGAATGTTCTTGTGGTAAATTAAAGAAAATCAACAACAAAGGGAAAGTCTGCGATCGTTGTGGCGTTGAAGTAACGCGCTCAAAAGTTCGTCGTGAACGTATGGGACACATCGAATTAGCAGCTCCAGTATCACACGTGTGGTACTTCAAAGGCATTCCAAGCCGCATGGGACTTGTGTTAGACATGAGTCCACGTGCGTTGGAAGAAGTCATTTATTTTGCAAGCTACGTTGTTATCGACGCTGGCGACACAACATTAATGCACAAACAATTATTAACTGAACGCGAATACCGTGAAAAACGTGCAGAGTTCGGAACTCGTTTCCATGCTGCAATGGGTGCGGAAGCCGTTCAAGAGTTATTAAACAATGTTGACTTAGACGCTGAAATCGCTGAATTAAAAGAAGAGTTGAAAACAGCTCAAGGTCAAAAACGTACTCGTGCAATCCGTCGTTTAGACATTTTAGATGCCTTCAAAGAATCAGGAAACAAACCTGGTTGGATGGTAATGGATGTTATTCCAGTTATCCCACCAGATTTACGTCCAATGGTTCAATTAGAAGGTGGACGTTTTGCAACAAGTGACTTGAACGATTTATACCGTCGTGTGATTAACCGTAATAACCGTCTAAAACGTTTATTAGAATTAAACGCACCTCGTATCATCGTTCAAAACGAAAAACGTATGTTACAAGAAGCAGTGGATGCTTTAATCGATAATGGTCGTCGTGGGCCGTCCAGTTACTGGACCAGGTAACCGTCCATTGAAGTCGTTAAGCCACATGCTTAAAGGGAAACAAGGTCGTTTCCGTCAAAACCTACTTGGTAAACGTGTAGACTACTCTGGACGTTCTGTAATCGTAGTAGGACCAAACTTGAAGATGTACCAATGTGGTCTTCCTAAAGAAATGGCGATTGAATTATTCAAACCTTTCGTAATGAAAGAATTAGTTGAACGTGAAATCGCTGGAAACATCAAGAGCGCTAAACGTAAAATTGAACGTTTAGATGACGATATTTGGGGAATCCTTGAAGAAGTAATTCGTGAACACCCAGTTCTATTGAACCGTGCACCTACACTTCACAGATTAGGGATTCAAGCGTTCGAACCAACTCTAGTAGAAGGTCGTGCCATCCGTCTTCACCCATTAGTGTGTGAAGCCTACAATGCCGACTTCGACGGAGACCAAATGGCGGTTCACGTGCCACTATCTCAAGAAGCTCAAGCTGAAGCACGCTTATTAATGTTAGCGGCTCAAAACATCCTAAACCCTAAAGATGGAAAACCAGTAGTTACACCATCTCAAGACATGGTTTTAGGGAACTATTACTTAACAATGGAACAAGAAGGCCGTGTTGGTGAAGGTATGTTCTTCAAAGACATGGACGAAGCAATCTTGGCTTACAACAATGGATACGTTCATTTACACAGCCGTATTGCGATTCCTGCAAGCTCACTTCCACATAACCATTTACAGAGTGGCAAAAAGAGAGAATGATGGTAACAACAGTTGGTAAATTATTATTCAACGAAATCATGCCAAACGAATTCCCTTACTTAAATGAGCCAACAATGGAAAACTTAGAAGTGGCTACACCAGATAAATACTTCTTAGAACCAGGAGCAAACATTAAAGAAGAAATCGCTAAACGCGAAATCGTTGCACCATTCAAGAAGAAAAACTTAGGTCAAATCATCGCCGAAGTGTTCAAACTATTCCATATCACTGAAACTTCAATGATGTTAGACCGTATGAAAGACTTAGGATATAAATTCTCAACTCGTGCTGGTTTAACAGTAGGGATTGCAGATATTTCAGTTGCGGATAACAAGAAAGAAATTCTTGAAGAAGCACATAAACAAGTCGACAACATCTCTAAATTATTCCGTCGTGGTTTAATTACAGATGATGAACGTTATGAACGTGTTATCGAAACATGGAACAAAGCGAAAGATGATATCCAAAAAGCGTTAATTCGCACATTAGGTTCTCGTAACCCAATCTTCATGATGAGTGACTCAGGAGCCCGTGGTAACATCTCTAACTTTACTCAGCTTGCTGGTATGCGTGGTCTTATGGCCGCTCCTAACGGTAAGATTATGGAATTACCGGTAACATCAAACTTCCGTGAAGGGTTAACCGTTATGGAAATGTTCTTGTCTACTCACGGTGCTCGTAAAGGGATGACCGATACGGCCTTGAAGACAGCCGACTCAGGTTACTTAACTCGTCGTTTAGTAGACGTTGCGCAAGATGTTATCATTCGTGAAACAGACTGCGGAAGCGATCGTGGTTTAACAATTACTGCGATTAAAGAAGGAAATGAAGTCATTGAAACACTTGAAGAACGTATGTTAGGACGTTACGCACAACGTTCAGTGAAACATCCTGAAACAGGTGAAGTGTTAGTAGCACGCAATGAAATCATTACTGAAGATATTGCTCGTAAGATTGTTGAAGCTGGAATCGAAGAAATTACAATTCGTTCAGCCTTCACATGTGATACAAAACATGGTGTATGTAAATACTGTTACGGACGTAACTTAGCTACAGGTTCAGAAGTTGAAGTTGGGGAAGCAGTTGGTACGATTGCCGCTCAATCAATCGGGGAACCTGGTACACAGTTAACAATGCGTACGTTCCATACCGGTGGGGTTGCCGGAGACGATATTACTCAAGGTTTACCTCGTATCCAAGAAATCTTCGAAGCGCGTAATCCTAAAGGGGTTGCGACAATTAGTGAAGTAGCGGGTGAAGTAGTTTCTATCGAAGAAAATGCTGGAAGCCGTACTAAAGAAATTACAATTAAAGGCTCTACAGATACTCGTTCTTACACAGTTCCATTTACAGCTCGTCTAAAAGTGGAAGAAGGACAAATCATCGATCGTGGTGACCCATTAACAGAAGGTTCTATCGATCCTAAAGAATTATTACGTGTTCGTGACGTATTATCAGTTGAAAACTACTTATTACGTGAAGTACAAAAAGTATACCGTATGCAAGGGGTAGAAATCGGCGATAAACACGTTGAGGTAATGGTTCGTCAAATGTTACGTAAAGTTCGCGTAATGGATCCAGGTTCAACAGAAATCCTTCCAGGAACATTACTTGATATTGCAGACTTTACAGAACGTAACCGCTCTGCAATCATGAACGGTGAAGTACCTGCGACAGCTCGCCCTGTATTATTAGGTATTACAAAAGCTTCATTAGAAACAAACAGCTTCTTGTCTGCTGCATCATTCCAAGAAACAACTCGTGTCTTGACAGATGCTTCTATCCGCGGCAAGAAAGACCACTTACTAGGATTGAAAGAAAATGTTATCATCGGTAAGATCATCCCTGCTGGTACAGGTATGGCTCGTTACCGCAATATGGAAACAAGTACTTCAGAACCAGTATTACCAGTGGAACAAACAGAAGTTGTCATTGTTGAATCAACACCTTCTGAAGAAGACACAAATGAATAATCTGTGACTTTCAAGCACCCTGTAGCGAAAGCTATGGGGTGTTTTTTCTTTGGAACTTCATAAAACCTTCTCCTAGAATCAAGGCTCTTTGTCAAATAGTGTTGATGAAGAATTTTAGGAAGGGATTAAGCAACTAATTGTTGCTTAATTCCTTTTTGTTTTGGGCCAAACATTTTTGTTATTAAGATAATCCTGTTTCTAAAATGGTAATAGTTTTTAAAACCGTAGGCATTTCTTTTAAGCACTTTTTATTTTATTGTTTATTCCTTCGATAGGGCCATTTGTTCTAGTTGGATACTCACAAGTATTTTGAATATATGGCAAAGTAAGTTATAAGAGTCTTTAATACTCTTTTTAAAACCAGAGATAGGTCTAATTGCGTAGCTGCTTCAATCGTTTCCTTGAATTCTATATAATCTCTATCCTGTATACATTCACGAAGTGAATGTACAACCTCATAATCATGTTTTAAGAGATGGATTGTTTTCTAAGATATAATCCACAATTCCTTGGGTTGTCATAAAAGCTTTCAAAAAGCTTATAACGATTATATTTATAGTTCTGAAGTTCATTAGGATTCTTTAAAATTAACTTCCAATAATATTTTAACTTTCGATATAATTTAGCGTCTTTATAACGATGCTGATTCATGACACGTACCCGAGTTCGATTTAATTCTCTATTTAAGGCTTGTACGATGTGAAAAGGATCAATGATAATTTTAGCGTTAGGAAACATTTCTTTTATTAATTGAATGTACGGTACGTACATGTCGATAGAGATAGTTTTTACCTTTAATCTAGTCTTAGGCTCAAAAACGATAAAAAAATATTGTTTCAAACTGTAAGATTTTTCTATCTCGTACAACATCGACCAGCTTGTGTGTAGTGCTATCACAAATAATGAAGCTCATATTACTATCGGAAGATTTGACGGATTTAAATTCATCAAAACACAAATGCTCAGGTAAATCGTGTAATGGTTTAATGGTCAATAATCGTGCTGTATCATCTATAATACGTCTTACAGTATGAACTGAAACATTTGTTTCTTTTGCGATATATGTTTCAGATACTGTTTCACTAATTTTTGATTTGATTTCATTTTTTAATCGTTTAGAGATATGACAGTGTTTTTCTACGATTCGACTAGTGTCTGCAGTAAATGAAGAGCCGCATTCTCTACAGAGAAATCTCTGCTTGCGTAGATGTAAGTAGGCCGGAAGGCCTGAAACAGAACAGAGAGTGATACGAGATGTTTTCGTGCCGTTTTTAACGATATTATTATTCTGACAAACACATCGACAGACAGTACAAAATTCTGGTTTATGCGTATATGTAGCTGAATAAAATAAAGATTTTCTCTTTTTAAATATCTTCTCTTGAACTTTATTATCCCAAATAATGTTTTTATCTTTGATTTGTAGCGTAGCTTCTAGTATATTGTTCATATGGTCATCATCCTTTTGTATTAGGTTTAGCGATTTTAATATAACGGATGTTGGCCTTTTTGTATACACTAAAAATAGGGTTGGTGGAAAAATTTCCATCAACCCTAGAAATATAGAACCAGAATCAATGAGTCCCGGGTTATAATAGGCGAAACTTAAGAGGTGAAAGCAGTTTGGGAATTTGAAATGCTTGTTAATGGACAACAAGTGAACGTAAAGATT